>OOCY01000003.1_pt1 | contig 298750 bp, 254 predicted proteins | sample 1671291 | NCBI WGS metagenome assembly OOCY01 (sample SAMN06348141, study PRJEB24527) | human gut metagenome | biome: human gut; feature: ankylosing spondylitis patient; material: feces | host: Homo sapiens | place: China | collected 2015-10 | reverse complement strand
TTATAACAGAAAGAAAGACCTTGAGTTCATTATAAACTCTTGGTCTTTCTTTTTTTCGGGACTAATCTTTTTTCACAGCCCCATTTTTGTAGTGTGCCTAGCGGCGCACGTTTCTAATGGGTGAGAGTCCCTAATCCACCCTAGTAGTGGGAAGGATATAGCCAAGACCAAGGGTGTCCATCGTGAGGTGGAATTCGAAGGAAGGTGGAGGCAAATCTCTGGTCTGACGAACAGAAATCACATCAGGCTACAGTTAAGGATAAGGTTGCTATACAAACTAAAGTCCAATAACTACTCGGAATTAATTGTGGTAAATGTGGCAGATGGATGGAGAGAAAGAAACGTGTGATACCTAGGGAGGTCTCATAGGTAGGTAGAAACAGAGTATGAAACCTATAGTAACAACTAACTATGAGAAGTCAGCAGAGGTCATAGTACCATTATGGTTGCAAACATAATGGGAAGGACTGAACTTTAGGAGATGTGAGTAAATGAATGTAACCAAAGATGGATTAAAGAACAGACAACTTCATATTGAGGACTATCTGCAAATGGTATCTGCGGAACAGAAAGAATATGCAGAAGTGTTTTCCCATCAGAGGATTACTGAAAACAACGACATCATCACAGATTTTCAAACGGACAATCTGATGGAACAGATTTTACACAAGGACAACCTTAACAAGGCTTATAAGAAAGTAAAATCAAACAAAGGGGCAGGCGGTATTGATGGAATGAGCGTGGAGGAACTTCTAGGCTATCTTAGAAATAACCAAGAGCAACTAATCCAGAAGCTGAAAGATGGGAAATATAAACCTAATCCAGTACGTAGGGTAGAAATACCCAAAGAAACCAAAGGCGGGTTCAGAAAACTGGGAGTACCAACAGTGGTAGATAGAGTGTTTCAACAGGCAATTACACAGGTACTTTCGCCGATATATGAGAAACAGTTTTCGGAGAATAGTTTTGGGTTTCGACCAGACAGAGGTGCACACGATGCACTGAAACAATGCCAGACGAATGTAAATGATGGATATGTATACGTGGTAGATATGGATTTAGAGAAATTCTTTGACACAGTATGTCAAAGCAAACTAATAGAAGTATTATCACGCACCATCAAGGATGGGCGGGTAATATCGCTCATTCACAAATATCTCAATGCTGGAGTTATCAGTAGAGGAATATTTGAAAAGACAGAGGTCGGTATGCCACAAGGTGGACCATTAAGCCCCCTCTTAAGTAACATAATGCTGAATGAATTGGATAAGGAACTTACACGCAGAGGGCATAGATTTGTCCGATACGCAGATGATTGTATGATTTTCTGTAAAAGTAGAAAAAGTGCAGAAAGAACCTTGAACAACATAGTGCCATATGTTGAGGGAAAACTATTCCTTAAAGTAAATCGCACCAAAACGTGCGTGGCACATATCAGCAGAGTCAAATACCTTGGCTATAGCTTCTATAGATACAAGGGAACGTGCAGATTTCGGGTACATCCAAAATCAGTAATAAAGATGAAGAATAAAATCAGAGAGCTTACTGACAGACATAACGGATGGGGAAATGAATATCGAGCATTAAAACTGACACAATTTATTAGAGGATGGGTAAATTATTTTGGAATGGCAGATATGAAAAGACTGTTACAGAGCAATGATGAGTGGCTACGCCATAGAATAAGGGCAATTTATTGGAAACAATGGAAGAAAGTCAAAACAAAGTTTAAAGAACTCAAAAAGTTAGGTGTAGAAGAGGAAAGAGCGTGGATATGCGCAAATATGCGTAATGGGAATTGGTTCTGTAGCGGATATATCACTCTTCAAGGTGCATTTAACAATAAGAAACTCCGTGAACTAGGCTATCCTACATTCACAGAGTTTTACTTGAAAATATGTGAAAACTAAAGAACCGCCGTATACCGAACGGTACGTACGGTGGTGTGGGAGGTCGGTAGATAAAATAATTATCTACCTCCTACCCGATTTTATGTGAGCAACGAGTCAAAATCCGTGCTTGCTTTAAGGGATAGTTAAAAGAGGAATGTAACATAAATATACATTTTATAGAAATTTTGACGTAAGAGGATATTAATAATGAAAGAAAAAGAATGGGAAAAGCTCTTAAGAATAAAGACAACCGGACGTGATGACACAAGGTCAGATACATTCAGGTATCCATATGAACCAACCTCATATGAAGTATTGGAAAGACTGGCTAATACAGGATTTATAGGCAAAAATAATACGTTGTTAGATTATGGTTGTGGAAAAGGCAGAGTAAGTATTTTTATGGCATATCAGACAAAATGTCATTCTATTGGGATAGAATACGATGAGCGGATTTATAATCGTGCATTAACCAATAAGACGGATGCGGTGTCAGGTAATAGAGTACAGTTTCTATGTGAAGATGCAGTTGGTTTTAAAATTGCAGATAATGTAGACAGATTTTTCTTTTTCAATCCATTTTCTATTGAGATATTCAAGAGCGTGCTGGCGAATATTATAGACAGTTATTATGAGGCTCAAAGGGAAATGCTTATTATGTGTTATTATCCGTCAGATGAGTATCTTATGTGCCTGTCACAGGAATATAATGTGACATTTGTTGAAGAGATTGATTGCAGTGATGTATCGGACGGAGAGGCTGAGAGGGAGAAGATAGTTGTATATAGAGTTGGAGAGGGAGAATAAGAGATAAATATTATTTTGATAAAAATTTAAGTTAGTTGGTTGGAATTTAAGTTTATTTGCTTATATTTAAGTTGTTTAATTAATTAGCTTGGTTATGAAGATAAAATTGTATTAAATTAATGAATATAATTTAAGTTACTTGCATATAAATGAATGTTAAGATTTATGTATTATAGCAACAGTTGTACCTGGTAATGAAATAGGTGAAGTTGGGGATATGGGAGAAAGATTTCTGGATAATCAGCGAATTGAAGGAAATATAGCAGAAATGCTTGATGGTGCAATACAATTTGTTAACAGGAATATGAGAGTTAAAACGATTGTCGACCCAGAAACAGGAAAACGCAAAGATCGTACGGATTATCCGATTACGGCTATCAGGGAAGCTGTCCTTAATGCATTGGTGCATCGCGATTATAGTATTCATACAGAAGGTATGCCTATACAGCTTATTATGTTTGAAAACAGGATGGAGATTAGAAATCTGGGTGGAATATATGGAAGAATAAGAATAGACCAATTGGGAAAAGTACAACCAGACACGAGAAATGTTATGAAAAAATATGTTATGCCATTAGTTGAAAGAGGAATATTAAAAATGAGTATTCCTGATAAAACTAAGAGTACGAAACAGTTATTTTATTGTGAATAGGATTTATTGATGATATATGTTTGGATATGTGATGGGGATTGAGTAGATGGAAATAGGCGTTATTGGTCTGAGCAAATTTAGTTATAATTAGAGTGGTATTTAATTATATATGTGATATAATATAGGTGATGGATAATTTTTAGTTATCCGTCGGTTATATAGATACAGGATGATTTTAAATTATCCTGTATTTGTTATTTAAATAACTACTAGTTTCTCAAATAAAAGGTGAGGTAAACAATTGTTATGAATTTTCTAACGAAAGAACATTGGAGCAAATTAAATGCAGAACAAACAATTAATAAAGGAATTTGTTTTGAAAATCTAGTGAAAAAATTGTTGATTGCTGAATTTGGTAAGGCAGTTTTTCAAGGCACAAGAGATTCATGGGATGGAAGCAAAGATTTTTATTACTATTCACAGAAAAAGAAATATTGGGCAGAATGTAAAAATTATGCTTCTAACATAAATTTAAAAGTATTAGCTTCCACATTAATTATGGCTCAATTATCTGAAATTGACACAATTCTTTATTATAGTTATTCAGCTATTAACGTAAATACAAAAGCAAAATTACTTTTGAATGCTAACAAAAAAGGAAAAACCATCTACTTTTATGATGACACTGTACTTGAACAGAAAATATTTCAATATTGGGATTGTATTGGAGAAGAATTCTTTCCGGAATTTCCAAAAGAGAATATACAGTTTGAAAAATTAGAATATAATTATGAGACTAAATGTTTATTGTATGGAAATCCTTTAGATTTGGAAACTACTATAGAAGGGTACGAAATAAAGCATTTGACTCTTTTTAAAATGTTTGAAATGGATATATGTATAATCAATAGAGAAAATTCAAGTAATAAGGTTACATTTGGGTTTAAAAAGTTGGCACAACTAAAAAGTCAATTCGATGTATTTCCAGAGCATATGTTTAAATCAAAAACAGAAATTATTTTGGCTCCTTACGAGGGGAAAATTATTCGGTTATGGTTAATACCTATCAAAGAAAATTGTACAATTCCAAATCCTTATATAAATGATAGGCAAATAGGATTGCCCAAAAATGTGGAATTCAAAGCATTAGAATCGAGGCATAGTGAGCGACTAATTGGTCAAAGCTATGAACAGTATCTTTCAAATTTTAAGAAAAATGTATTATTTGATGCTATTAAACTGAAAATAGGTATTTTTTATGGTAATAGCGGAACAGGAAAGTCCAAATTATTTCAAGAATGTCTCAACAGCTCGAAAGTTAATGGATATGACATTGTGGACTTTGGAAGTTTGAATAATTCAAAAAACATGTTGTCAGTACAGGATTTTATTCAAAGATTATTAATTGCTATATATAATATATCTTTAGATATGTTGGAGGAGATAATTAAAACATTAAAATTTCAGGAAAATAATGATTTATTGATTAAAAAACAACCAGAATATTGTATGCTTGCGGATATTTTTAGTGTAACCAATGACTTAGATATGCAAAATTGGGTCAGTCAATATCTTGACATAATTATTTTGAAGCTTGCCAAATGTAAATTTTTAATTGCAATCGACAATGTTCAATTTTTTAATAATGATATTATTGATTTATTAGATTCCATATGTACAAAATTAATTATCACAAAGCCATGTAACACAAAATTTTTACTTACTTTTAATTTGGATTATATTAAAAAAGATTCAAAAGTTTCCCAACTTTTAAGCAAATATACTGCTGATAGTTCTCTTACGTATACTGAACATATTACGGGATTTAAAAGTTCAGAAGAATGTTATGAATTCTTGCAGGAATCATTTGCTATAGGAGAAGTTTTTCAAAAAACAGACATAGAGAACATTTCAAAAAATTTAAATAGAAATCCATTCTATTTGGAACAAATGATTTATTGGCTCCAAGAAAAGCAAGTTTTGGAACAAAGAAAAAATTCTTATAAAATAAAAAATGATATTTTGTTCAAGCATCTAATTCGAACTATTCCGAATACAGTTTATGATATTTTGTTAGATCGTTGGAATTACTATCAAAGAAATAGTGAATCAGAGTTAGAAAAAACGATTATTCTCTTTTCGGCAATACACTTATATAATGAATTAACTAAACGTGATATTGATGAACTAAATATTTCTTGGGACATTGTCACAGAATTGGAAAGGATGGGGTTTGTTACAGTAGAAGATACTTTTTACTACATTAATGTAAAGTTCCGTCATGATTTAATAGATAAATTTTTTGTAAAGATGTACCAAGCATTTTCAAAAAAAACGATAGATTATGAAAATGAAATGAATATTACGTTAAGAAGTAATGATGTCAGATATTACTTAGGAAAACTCTACAATGAAGAAAATGAATCTCTGCTTTCAAATACGCAAATATCTGATATTCTTTCATTACATATTGACAGTAGGCTTTCTTATGAGTTTTACTTACTTATTTTTGAAAAAATATTGACAAACTTTGAGTATAATTATTCAGAAAACAAGATAATATGTATAAGTAACATTTATCAGGTAATAGTTTTTATTCATGATATTTTAGGTAATAATATTATGCAAAAAAGTGTAGATAAGCTTTTTCATAAATTAAAAAATGTTCATGAACTTTTCTCTTGTATTGAATATGGAAAAATGTTGCTTTATATCAGCGAAGCATATGATTCTATGGGAAAATATCAAGAAGCAGTTCAATTAATTAAGGATTATAAAGAAAAAGCTTTTGGGAATCAGAATGAAAAGTTATTATCATTAGAACAACAAAAACTAATTTCTCAGATATATAATAGATTACATGTTTATTCGCGGCATCAGGTTTCGATGCCTTTAGAAAATAAAATTATTATGGATTATTTAAATAAATCTTCTCAAATTGCTGATGCAATTCAAGATGATGTGATGCAATATGTAAATTACTCGGACAGAGGCTATTTGTACTACAACCTACCTCTTTCTGACAAAAACCACGTTAATACAATACTTTATTGGCAAAAAGCTTGTAATATATATGAAAAAGGAAACGCAGAAGCTAAATATATAAATTATTTGAGAAAGAAAACCCAACTTGCTTTATTGGCGGGAGATAGTAAAAAAGCTGTTCAAGATGCTGAAAAAGGTCTAGAAGAAATAGTCATGAGTCCTTATGCATATCAACAGACTTTCTTTAAATGGTGGTTTTATCATGCTTTGGCAGAAGCATATTTATTATGTTATAAAAGCGAAAACGCCGAAGATATCGAAAAATCCTTAGAAAGAGCTTGCTTTTACTCAGATTTATTAGAATCAAACAAGAAATTTTACTATTTACAATTAAAAGCCGTCTATATGTATTATTTGGGACGCTATGATGATGCTATTGAATTAAATAGTGAAGCAATAAGACTAATAGAATCTAGTAATTACAGACTAAAAATAGCTTCAATAAAAAAACAATTGATTGAAAATGATGCTGTTTTCAGTTCTATATTAGAAGAGCCTCAAAATAATCTATATTCTCAAATACACACTACAGACGGGTTGTTTAATTTGCCATGTATGTAGCAATACTTCTATACTAGCTTATTTTTAATATGGCTAAGAGATAAAATATTGCATTGCCTATCTATAACAATGTCATTTGAAATATCACGTATTTTAAAATATAGATTATTATTATATAATGACATAAAATTATCAACAAAATAAATGAATGGCATGTTTGAATAAATCATTCGCGTAGGGATATAGTCACAAAGATTTATCTTGGCTATATCTCTTTGAGGTAATGTTATATTCTTTTCATTTATAACAGACAATCCCATAGAATGAAAAATCTTTATATATTCCGCGGAATCTAATAATGTACAAAAATTGTATAAATAGTAGCCATATTGAAAATGGAAATCAATACTTTTAATCCAGTTATGCATATAACTAAAACATTCGGAAATATTGATTTTTATTTTATTTCTATTTTTGGCATAAAAAGCAGCTTTTGAATCTTCTCGTAAGTATTTAAAATTTTCATACTTAGAATTGTGGGCATCTGTATTACCTTTATGATATACAACGGAGTGAGCAGCAACCCAAGTATCAAATCCTAATTCGGCAATCTTCACAGAATAATCGTTATCACAATATATATATGGCATGGAAGTATCTATACCATTTACTCTTTTGAATAACTCATGAGAAGTAAGAAAAACTGCTCCACAGGCAGCCTGAACTTTTCTATCGTCCAATGTTGTTGGATGATTAAAAGGTAAATCTTTTCCTATATGGATTGTATTAAATTGATTATATCCCATTCCAAAATCCATAATTCTATTGTTAAGTGGATTAATAATTTTGGCACTTACTACTCCTACATTTTTATGTCGATTATAACAGTCCAATAAATTATCTAACCAATTTTCTGTATAAAATATATCCGGATCGCAAAAAAGTAAATATTGCTTATCTGTTTGACGTGCACCTAAATTAATGGCTCCGGGCCAAAATAGATTTTCTGGTATTTTATAAATATCATATTGAGCAAATTCATATTCTGAAAGGTTCAATTCATTTGGATTATTATTGTTAGCTATAATTATAATTTGAGGCTTTTCTCCCTTTATACTTTCTTCTAAAGTATGAATGCTTAATCTAAGCATCTCCACATTCTTATGGAATGGAATAATAATTGCAATGTTGTCTTTTGTGACCATAACTCTCCTTTTTAATACGGCAACTCTCTTTTAAAATTACTTGTTGCCATAGCAGATACTACGAATTTTTTATTACATTGGATAATTTAAAATCATCCTGTATCTATATAACCGACGGATAACTAAAAATTATCTATCGAAAAAGAGAGGATGATAAAATATTTAATAGAAAGCAAAAATATGTATCTACTATTTCCATATAATCAAAAAAATTAAAATTTAAAATCCTTCCGCGGATGCTTATTTATCAATATTTCTCTCTGTTTAGCAGTAGTCACATGTGTGTAGATTTGTGTGACGTTAATAGAACTATGACCTAGCATTTCCTGAATATATCGAATATCTACATCAGCTTCTAACAGGCTGGTGGCAAATGTATGACGAAACATATGTGGCGTTATGTGTAAATCAATTGAAGCTAAGGAACAATATTTATTTATCATACGGCGAACAGCCTGGTCATTAAGTGGTTTACCGGATTGATTTGCAAAAAAATGATTACACATATTGATTTCTGAATGATAAGTTTTCTTATATTGATTTAAAATTTGTAAGACTTGATTATTTCCAATAGTTATACGACGTTCTTTATCCCCTTTTCCATATATAAGGATTGTTCCAGTAGAAAGATTAATGTCTTGAGGTTTTAGAGAGCATAATTCAGATATTCTTATTCCAGTAGAAAAGAGGATTTCGGCTGCGGCTACATCACGCAATGCATTTTTTCTTTTATATGGTGTATCAGCTTCATTTAGTTGTTTATAAATTGTTGAAAGGAAATGCTCTACGGTATGGAGTGGGATAACTTTAGGTAAAATTACAGGCTCTCTGAATTGCGTAACCATTTTATTAAAGGGATTAAAAATAATTATGTCTTTATATTCAAGATAGTGGAAAAAAGCCTTGATTGATGCAAGTTTACGTTTAACTGTTTTGGGTTTGTAACAGTTATTTAAAAATGATATATAATCTTCTAGGATGTCAACATTAATTTGCTCAAGTGCTATGTTATTGGTTTTATTAGAAAATTGAGTAAGATCTATACGATATGCTTTTATTGTTTTTTCGTCTAATCTTTTCTGAGTGATACAATATTTAAGATAATTGTTAATAGTATTTTCGCGATTTTTCATTATATAATTCTCCTATAAAATTTTCCTTATTTTATTCCGCAGTGACATAAACTGTCCAGTTATAAGACTACAATATATACATAACACTAAGATAAAACATGTAATATATCTAAATCATCAAATCAACTAAAACTGGATAACAAATGAGTTTAGTGGAGCTGGAATAATATAAGTTATATTTTTAATAATAAATTAGGTGGTGGAGAAATCCAAAGCCTGATTTTTTAATGAAATAAAACAATATGACAAATATGTTGCTTTGACTTGCAGCCGTGTTTGTACTGGTTATAGCGGGTGCGTCTGCTTATAAGGCAATGCACTAAAAAGAAATCTGCATAAAACAGATTCCTTAAATGAGGGGAAAACCCTGTCGAAGAATGGAAGTCCAGTTACTTTTCTGATAGTGTTAGCAGAATAAACATTCTGCCTTTTATCTCTGCTTTTTAAATGTTTGACATCGAACAAAAGCCACATCGAACAAAATAATGAGACATATCAAAAATAAAGTTCGATATATCGAAGTATTCATTTATAATTTTGTTGATAGAACAATGCATATATGGTAAAATAATCACTATAAGGAGTCGTATAGGTGAAATATATGATAAAAGCTATATAGATGGTGATTAAGAAAACGAAGAGGTAGTGTATATGTCAGTATCGTATAACGGATTGTGGAAGCTATTAATTGACAAAAATATGAAGAAAGTGGATTTGATTAATAATCTCGGAATAAGTAGCAGCACGATTGCCAAGATGACAAAAGGAGAGAAGGTCTCTATGAATATTTTGGAGAAAATCTGTGATGAGTTAGACTGCGACTTTGGTGACATTATCCACTATGAAAAGAATAAGGATGGTGGAAACAATGAACTATAGTGCAGGCATGGTGTCTCATGTATTTGCATTTGTAGAGACGAAACAGACAGCAGAACTTATGGTAGCAGGAATGTCGAAGAATCAGCATCAGAGAAATCAAAGGCTACAAAGGCGGTAACGAAGTACACTAAGCAGCTTACAGAGATGAAGATATATGATGAAGCAATTGCCCATGTAGCTCATCATAGAATTGAGATTGACTTGGATGATGGTGTTAAAGGTAAATTATGCGAAATTCCAAGGTGTGGAAGTAGCACAGGAAGGTAAGAAAGCATTAAAAGTAGATTTGTTAGCAAAAATATAGAGTGAATGAGGTGAATTGAAAATGAAAATTAAAAAATTAACATTAAATAATTTTATGGCTTTTGGGAATGCCGAAATTAATTGGTCAGATAATATCAATATTATCTGCGGTGAAAACAGTACCGGAAAAACAACACTTTTAAAAGTGATGTATTCTTTGATAAAGCCACTTAGTGGTGGAGGCAAAGATAATCTTACAAAGGAGATGGAAGAACAGGTTTTTGTTAAAAAAATCCAAGGTGTGTTTCGACCGGATGAAATGAAAATCGGCAGACTTGTAAGCAGAAAACAAGGAAGTAACCGAACGGATTTTTCTATTGATTTAGAAAAGAAACAAAAAATCTCAGTTGGATTTGGAAATAGGCAGGAAAATCATGCAGATGTTTCTATAATACAGGAAGAAAAAACAAAAAAATATGATGTTATATACATTCCGACAAAAGAAATGATTTCTACGGTAGAGCATTTTGTATCTTTATATGATGAATATCATATAGATTTTGAAGAAATGTATTATGATCTTGCAAAACTTTTAGACAGACCACTTTCAAAAGGTCCTAATACTACGGAGCAGAATCAGGTATTAAGTAATCTCGAAGATATTATGAAAGGACAAATTGTCCAGAAAAACAAGAAATTCTATTTCAAAATAAAAGGTGAAGGTGAATTTGAGATGGGATTGCTTTCAGATGGATACAGGAAGTTATCTATGATTATATATATGATTCTTTCTGGAAGTTTGAATAAAAATACTATCTTATTTTGGGATGAACCGGAAACAAATATGAACCCTAAAATGATTCGCCCGATTGTACAGGTGATGGTAGCCTTAGCTCAGATGGGAGTACAGATTTTTGTTTCCACACATGATTATTTTATTCAGCAGGAATTTAATATGGTAGCCTCTTATCCTGAGCTAAATCCAAAAAAACTGGATATCAAGTTTATTTCATTATTTAGAGATGAAAAAACGATGGATGTGCACTATGAGATGAAAAATTCAGCATCAGATTTGGAGCATAATGCAATTATGCAGGAGTTTGATGCAATGTATGATAGAGAACAGGGGATTATTTATGGAGAATAACATAAAGGAAGAAAGCAGATTAAAATTTCAGTTTGCAGAAAATGATACAGTGATAAAATTTGATGATACAAAATTTTATCGAGATTACTTTAATAAATTGCCAGAGGCAAAAGGTGTTGATTTTATTTCTGTTGCTAAAGATAAGATTGCATTTATAGAAGTAAAAAATTGTACCGGAGATGAAGGTAACAATCGGTGGAGAATTGTGCCGGATAACCGAAAACACAATACAACCCATACATCCGTAAACGTGGAGGGACGTGACAGCCTGGATATTGAAATAGCACAGAAAACAGCAATGACAATAGCAGCTTTGGTTGGGGCAAAATCCTTTGGAAATACAAAAGAATGTTTGAATGAATTAAAAGAATATATTCAATTTCTGTCAGGAGATAGCTTTTCAAATGATTCAAAAAAGAAATATGTAATATTGTTTCTGGAAGGTGATTTTGGTACAAAAACACGGACTAAAAAGATGATTATGAAGGAATTGCAGGACAGTATGAATAAAAAGCTTCGATGGATCAATTGCAGAGTATCTGTTGTTGATTCTGATACATATGATCCGAGAATATTTCAAATCGTAAGCTGAAATATGATTGTAAAGATATAGGAGTACGAGCACATGAAAGTATGGCATATTACACAAGATATGTGATTTAGTGGTCACATTATTACCTATCGAACACTTTATTGAACACTATCGGACACAAAGTGCTCGATAAGTGACCATTTATCGGACACTTATTAGCATAGGTTGAATAAAAATATTTGTGCAGAGACTATCTGCTCAAATGGATTAGAAGGTGAATACGAGGATGAGGTATCGGAACTGCAGCTTGGTGATGTAAAGCTGCACATTCTAGATGGTACAAACTGGCTCTAGTCGAAGTATTTATTAAATGAAGTAAGCATCTATTGAGAAGTTCAAGGAACTTGGAATTGACCATTACAATGCTCAGAAAATTGATATTGGTTTGATTGCTGTACTCACGGATGTAATCCGGATTGTTTTAATCTGGTGGAGTGGGTGCTGTTTGATACTCATACTGAATCAGTGTATGAAGCTGAGATTGATAAGTTATACGAGGAGAGTAAGTCATGTTAGAAAAACGTATAGTATACAAGGTTCCTTCGGAGGTAAAAAAACAAAGCATAGAGACATTAAAAGTGCGTAAAACGACATTGGAATATCTTCGTCAAAATGGATTCAAGACAGTTGAAGATATAATTGATAAACAACTTGAAATTCCAAGTGAGTATAGAGGAAACATTTATGCGTATCTTATGTTTGGAATTGAGGACTAAGATTTGTTTGTTTAGTGACTAAACATTATTTGCAAATATGATACGAAGAATGGATTTGAGTTATTGGAAGGATTGAGAGAATATCCAAAGGAACATTTTATAAAGTTTCGTAATATGAGACCGACAACATTGCAGGAATTGTATAGGATTTTCATACATTCCAGATGCGTGAAGCAGATTGATATAATGAGTTATTCTCTTTTACCCGTTAAAAGAAGAATGACCATGCAATGAATATCACCGGAGAGATAGCTGCATACGCTTATCAGATATTTAAGGAAAACTGAGGAATTCTGCGTAATGCAGATAAATATTATAGATGTTATAATAAAAAAGATTGGTGGATTAAATATGTTGACTACACCATTGGGAAAGATAGAAATATACATGAGGTACATATATTATGGGAAACGAATCAGGTGAATGGATTATGCATGGCATGAAGTGGGACAACCCGGAATGCATCCATTCTGTAGATGAAGCAATCGAATATATTGATAAGGTGGGATTTTTACCATTGTTCAAGAATGACATAGATGGGTTTTCACTTGAAGAAAGAACTGTTCCAGAGTACTGGTGGAGTGATAATCCAGAGGTTGATCCATGGATGTGGCGGGCTATTATAGCAAGGCGGCATGATATCGTCTATGGAAAGTTCTTTGATAAGAAGGCAGGATTTATATCAAAAAAGTGGCTTCCTGTCTTTGCTAATTACCGCCGGGATGGATATGATTTTGATGCATTATATGATGATGGGAAAGCACCTAATAAGCATAAAAAGATAATGGTCAATTTTATGGAAAATAATGCTGATTCAGAGATTTATTCTAATGAATTGAAAAAACAAGCTGGATTTGGCAAGGATGGAGAAAAGGGATTTGATGGTGCAATAACGAATCTTATGATGCAGACCTATCTGTGCAACTGCGATTTTAAGAAGAGAGTGAATAAGAGAGGCATTGAATATGGATGGGATGTTGCAGTGTATTCATCCATTGAGCATATCTATGGATATGATTATGTAACTTCCTGCTATAAGGATAATCCGCAGGATTCATGGAAACAGCTTGTAGATTATATGAATGAGATGTATCCGGAGGCAACGGATAAGCAGATAAGGAAGATATTAAAGTAATACAGGCAGGATGGCACTTAATGATAACGGATATCCGAATTATAAGAAGGGATAGGGTAAAGATATATGAATAATAAAGATTTTGTAGAGTATTTAAAGCAACGTTTATTTATAGAATTTAAAAAACAGACTGCATCTATGTTTGACACAGGAAGTGCCAGAAAAAATACATCAGTTATTGAATATGTATACAAGTAAAGAACGCATAGAATTAAAAGATGTAGCTGACGGAATTCGTCACGTTTGGAAGAAATAGTATGATTAAATTAATAGCAAAAAAAGATAAAATTATGTCTAATGTCTAATGTGTATATTGGATATTCTTTTTTGTTTTTAGATGTTAATTGGTGTGTTAAACCGGGAATGTTTTTCTTGTGTGCAGTAAAGTATTAAAGTATAATAAAACCAGTTTTTTGCATAAGTTTAAAAGCTGTAATAAGGAAATCGAAAGCCTGTTATGCAAAGCTAAAGTGGCTGTAAAATGGCAGTGAATCAAATATAAAAACGAAAAGGATAGTTAGGGATAGATAGAAAATGAAAGGAAAAAGAGTTATTGCAGGCATTCTGCTTGCAGGAATTTTAGCAGTTACCCTGGCAGGGTGTAAAAACACAGATAACACTAAAGAAGAATCAGAAAAGCCGGTTATTACCCTCGGCAGCGACAGCTATCCACCATATAATTATCTGAATGAGGATGGTGTACCGACGGGCATAGATGTGGAACTAGCTACAGAAGCTTTCAAAAGAATGGGATATCAGGTGAATGTCGTCCAAATCAACTGGGAGGAGAAAAAAGAACTGGTAGAGAGTGGAAAGATCGATTGTATCATGGGCTGTTTTTCTATGGAAGGACGTCTTGACGATTACCGCTGGGCAGGGGCGTACATAGCAAGCCGTCAGGTTGTAGCGGTAAATGAGGACGGTGATATTTATAAATTGAGTGACCTTGAGGGAAAGAACCTGGCTGTCCAGTCCACGACTAAACCGGAAGTTATATTTCTGAACCGGTTGGATAAGAGAATCCACAAACTGGGAAATCTGATCAGTCTTGGACACCGTGAGCTGATATATACATTTCTTGGGAAAGGATATGTAGATGCAGTTGCCGCACATGAGGAATCGATTGTCCAGTATATGAAGGATTATGACATAGACTTCCGTATTCTGGAAGAATCGCTGATGATTACGGGGATAGGTGTTGCTTTCGCAAAAGATGATGACAGAGGAATCTGTGAGCAGATGGACCAGACCCTTGAAGAAATGCGTAATGATGGCACATCTTTGAAAATTATTGGAAAATACCTGGATGATCCTGAGAAGTATCTGGAGGTGGATGATCTTGGATATTAAGAGAAAGAAAAAAGAAAAACGAATCCAGCTGCTCGGAGGTCTGATGGGAATCTGTGTGGCTGTAGTCTCTCTGCTTTATTTCTTCCATGCAGAAAAATCGGAAGCAGAGAAAAGAATGGTGGAGATTGTAAACTATGTCAAGGTGCAGTGTTCAACCTACACACATTATAATGAATCTTCAGAATCAAAAAGTCTTCTCCGTACCATTGAAAGTGCCAGACAGATGAGTACAAATATTTATATGGAAATAGAAAATGGTGGTCAGCTGAGCCAGGATTTTCTGAAAGAAAATCTGCAGACTCTCTGGGTGGATGGTATCATTATACTGGATAAAGAAGGAAAGACGGACTGTGAATACAGCACTGATGAATCTTTGACCAATGAGATTATTGAGTATCTGCAAAAAGGAATTATCATGGATTTTGCCGGATATGAAGAAAGATCTTATTCAGAACGGTTTACAAGGGAAGATGGATCCTATATAGATATTGCAGCCTGCGCCAGAAAAGATGCACCGGGTATTGTGGCAATCTACTATTACACATCTCCTGAATTTGCCCGAAATTATACACTGACGATACAGGGTCTTTTAAACGGATATAGTGTCCAGAAAGATGGAACGATTATTATTGCAGACGATGGAATAGTTGTTGCCAGTAACGATGAGAGCCTTCTGGGGCAGAATACAACTGGCAACGAGGTTGTTCAGGAAATGAAAAAGCATACAGACAGTCAGCACATTTATCATTTGAAGAATGAAGGAACCGGATGTTACGGAATAATGCTGAAGCAGCGGGATTATTATATTTATGCATATCTTCCAGATACAGAAGTATTTCATAACCTTCCATTAAGTGTAGCAAGTGTTATTTTCCTTTATTTCCTGCTGTTCAGTACATTTTGGTTCTGGGCATACAGAACTAATCTGATGCATCAGAAAATAGAACAGGAAAAAGATGAAAAATATAAGGCAGAACTTCTGATAGCTGCAAAAAAGGCAGAAGCTGCCAATGAGGCAAAAACAGAGTTTCTTCAGCGAATGAGTCATGATATACGAACTCCGATCAATGGAATCTGCGGCGTTGTCAATATGGCAGACCATTATGCAGATAATATGGAGAAACAGACGGAATATAGAACAAAGGTTAAAGAAGCATCTAATCTGTTGCTGGAACTGGTAAATGATGTTTTGGACATGAGTAAGCTTGAGTCAGGTGAAATCGTTCTGGAAGAGATTCCATTTAATCTGAGCAGTATTTCCAGGGAAGTATTTGTTGTGATCGAGCAGATGGCTGCGGAACAGAATATCCAGATTGAGTGGGAGAAAAAAGAAATCACACACCTGGATTTTATTGGAAGTCCAGGGTATGTGAAACGTGTGATGATGAATATACTGTCAAATGCGGTAAAATATAACAGAGAAAACGGACATATTTATATCAGCTGCATGGAAATTCCATCCGAACAGCCAGAAATGACTACAATGGAATTCGTCTGTCGTGATACTGGAATCGGAATGAGTGAGGAGTTCCAGAAATGTGTGTTTGAACCATTTGCACAGGAACACACAGGAAGCCGCACAAAATTTGCCGGAACAGGCCTGGGGATGTCGATTGCAAAGAATCTCATCGAGAAAATGGGAGGAAGCATTTCCTTTGAAAGTGAAGAAAGAGTAGGAACTACCTTTGTTATCAGGGTTCCGTTTAAAATAAATCTGGAAGCGGATAAACGAGTAGAACGGGGGGATGTATCTGAAAAATCTATAAAGGGACTGCATATTCTTCTGGTAGAAGATAATGAGCTGAATATGGAAATCGCTGAATTTGTGCTTCAGAATGGAGGCGCTGACGTGACAAAAGCATGGAATGGCAAGGAAGCTGTTGAACTATTCAGAAAAAGTGAGCCTGGTGGATTTGATGCCATTCTTATGGACATTATGATGCCGGTCATGAATGGTTATGAAGCCACTAAGATGATAAGGTCACTGGACAGAGAGGATGCAAAGACAATACCAATCATTGCAATGACAGCTAATGCATTTACGGAGGACAGGCAGAAAGCAAAAGAAGCAGGAATGAATGAGCATATTGTTAAACCTGTTGATGTGGAATTATTGATAAAGGTAATTCATAAATTGGTGGAATACTGATATAGCGGTGATAAATAAGCAGTGAAATATAGACAGGAGGATAAAAGTATGACAATACAGGAATGCTATAAAGCTATCGGAGGAAACTATGAAGATGTCTTAAGACGCCTCCACAATGAAGCTCTGATTCAGAAATTTACATTAAAATTTCTAGAAGATCCGAGTTATCTGCTGTTAAAACAGGCATTGAGAGATAAAAATTATGAAGATGCTTTCCGCAGTGCACACACACTTAAAGGGGTTTGTCAGAATCTTTCTTTTGACCGTCTATATGAGGTTAGTAATGAATTGACAGAACTTTTGAGAGACAGAACCGGAGAGCAGCCGGGGATACCAGAGGCAATGGAAAAAGTAACAGAAGTATATGAGCTGACAATTAAAGAAATAAAGAATGGACTGTCGCATTAAGTAATGCGACATGACGTTCTGTCTTTGAGCAGGTGTTTGGAGCATAATAAAACCCACACGGATAAAGGAAATAATAAATATGGATAAAAGACAAAAAATCTTAATTGTAGATGATTCAGAATTAAACAGGGACATATTGAAGGAGATTCTCGGAGAAACCTATAATTATCTGGAAGCTGAAAATGGAAATCAGGCAATCCAGATGATAGGAGAAAATATTGGAATTGATCTGATGCTTTTAGATATCAATATGCCACAGATGAATGGTTTTGAAGTCTTGGAAATAATGAAAAGAAGCCAGTGTATTGCTGAAACTCCTGTAATCATGATATCTTCTGAAGCTGATGTTGATACTATGCGTAGGGCATATGAGTTGGGAATCACAGATTATATCACACGGCCGTTTGATTCTGTGATTGTGAAGAAAAGAGTTCAGAATACCTTGGGACTCTATATGAATCAAAAGCATCTGATAAATGTGGTTTATGATCAGGTTTACGAAAAAGAAGAAAATAATAATATCATGATCCAGATTATGAGTAATATATTGGGATCACGTAACAGCGAGAGCAGAGAACATATCCTGCATATTAAAACAGCAACAGAAATGATGCTTAGGCAACTGGCAAAAACAACGGATGACTATCATCTGACAGAGGCAGACATTGCTTTAATCACAACGGCATCTTCACTTCATGACATTGGTAAGATCCGTATTCCAGAGGAAATATTGAATAAACCAGGCAGACTTACAGATGAAGAATTTAAGATTATGAAGACCCATAGTGAGCTTGGTGCAGCTATAATTAAGGATATGGACTTTCCACAAGATCATCCACTGGTACATACCGCATGGCAAATCTGCAGATGGCACCATGAAAGATGGGACGGAAATGGCTATCCGGATGGATTGAAAGGTGAAGAAATACCAATCGCTGCACAGGTGGTTTCAATCGTCGATGTTTATGATGCACTCACCAGTGAAAGATGTTACAAGAAAGCATTTGATCATGACACAGCTATTAAGATGATTCTGGATGGGCAATGCGGTCAGTTTAATCCGATACTCCTTAAGTGCTTTAAAGAACTAGGCTCTTCGTTTTCTAAATTGATTAGTAAAGAGAAGGATGATAATGAATATTATCATGAAGTACAGAGACTTTCAAATGAAATACTCAGTGATAAATCCTTACCGAACCAGATTTATTCGCAGAGTCTTGTAAAGGTTATGCAGGAAAAGATCGATTTCTTCAAATCAAACAGTGGCTTGAATTCGATTGATTACAATGCGGTTTCAGGTCAGTTAACTATACTAAATGGAAAACAGCAGACATTATGTCAGCTAAATAATCCGAATTTTAATCTATTCAAAGAATTCGGAGTAAATAGGGAAGATGCTCAACGTATTCAAGCTTTCTTGCGTCAGACATCTGTACATAATAAAGAAATATTTGTGCAGATAAAAGCAAAAGTGGATAATGACAGTCAGATGTATAAACTGAAATTGCATACGTTGTGGTCTCCTTTAAAAAAGGATGGATATATCGGAATTATTGGATATTTTGACATTGTAAAATAGAGAAATGCAAAGGAAACTTAGAGGAGGAGTAGTAGTGGAAAAGAAAAAATGGAACAGAGTTTTGCCAATGCTTCTGGTAATGGTGACAGCTATATCACTTTTGTCAGGCTGTGGCGGCAAAAGTGCAAAAAAAGAAGATGCAGAAACAATTACGGTGTACTTATGGAGCACAAGCATGTATGAAAAATATGCACCATACATTCAGGAACAGCTTCCGGACATCAATGTTGAATTTGTAGTAGGGAATAATAATCTGGATTTCTACAAGTTTCTTAAGGAAAATGGGGGATTACCAGATATTATAACCTGCTGTCGCTTTTCACTGCATGATGCGAGTCCCTTAAAAGACAGTCTTATGGATCTGTCCACAACCAATGCTGCCGGTGCAGTCTATGATAGCTACCTTAGCAATTTTATGAATGAAGACGGAAGCGTAAACTGGATTCCGGTGTGTGCGGATGCACACGGTTTTATAGTCAACAAAGATCTTTTTGAAAAGTATGATATCCCTCTTCCAACAGATTATGAAAGCTTTGTTTCCGCCTGTCAGGCATTTGATAAAGTGGGAATCCGTGGGTTTACTGCAGACTATTATTATGATTATACCTGTATGGAAACACTGCAGGGTCTGTCTGCATCAGAGTTGTCTTCTGTAGATGGACGCAAGTGGCGTACCTCCTACAGTGATCCGGATAATACAAAGAGAGAAGGTCTTGACAGTACCATTTGGCCGGAGGCTTTTGAACGTCTGGAGCAGTTTATAAAGGATACAGGTCTGAGTCCGGATGATCTGGACATGAATTATGATGATATAGTTGAGATGTATCAAAGTGGAAAGCTTGCCATGTACTTTGGAAGCTCTGCTGGAGTAAAAATGTTTCAGGATAAGGGGATTAACACAACATTTCTTCCATTCTTTCAGGAGAACGGTGAAAAGTGGCTTATGACTACGCCGTATTTTCAGGTGGCCCTAAACCGTGACCTGACACAGGATGAAACACGCCGGAAGAAAGCAATGAAGGTGCTGAGCACAATGCTTTCAGCGGATGCACAGAACAGAGTCATTAGTGATGGACAGGATCTGTTAAGCTACAGTCAGGATGTAGATCTTAAGCTTACGGAATATCTGAAAGATGTGAAACCTGTGATAGAAGAAAACCATATGTATATCCGTATTGCATCAAATGACTTTTTCTCTGTTTCCAAGGATGTGGTCTCTAAAATGATCACAGGAGAATATGATGCAGAGCAGGCTTATCAGTCATTTAATTCTCAGCTCCTTGAGGAAAAATCCATTTCTGAGAAAGTAATATTGGATTCACAAAAGTCTTATTCCAATCGTTTTCATAGCAGCGGCGGGAATGAGGCATATTCGGTTATGGCCAACACTCTGCGAAGCATTTATGGGACGGATGTGCTGATTGCAACCGGAAACAGTTTTACGGGAAATGTGCTTAAAGCCGGCTATACAAAGAAAATGGCGGGCAGCATGATCATGCCAAATAGTCTGTCAGCATACACAAGCAAGATGAGTGGAGCTGAGCTAAAAGAGATGGTTAGAAATTTTGTAGAAGGCTATGAGGGCGGTTTCATCCCATTTAACCGTGGTTCTCTGCCAGTATTCAGCGGCATTTCTGTGGAAGTCAAAGAAACAGAAGATAGTTATATATTGAGCAAAGTTATAAAAGATGGAAAAAAGGTTCAGGACAATGATACTTTCACAGTAACCTGCCTTGCGGCACCAAAACACATGAAAGCTTATCCAGCAGATGCGAATGTTGTGTTTGAGGAAGGAGATAGCACTGTGGAAGACACATGGACAGGATATGTTTCAGATGGTAATGCTGTTCTTGCAGAGCCGGAAGACTACATGACTCTGAGGTGAGAAGTATGAATATTAAGAATCATAATAAAGACAGAAAGACACCTGTTATGAGAAAAAGATTTAGTATAGCAGCCTTTATAGCTGTTTTGGCGTGTATTGTTTTGCTGGTTTCCCAATATTTTGGATTTGTATCGAAAACCATTTATGAGGAAAGCGTTTCTCATCTGACGGAAGTTTTTCATCAGTCTGATAACATGTTAAGAGAACTGACAGATAGGAATCTGACTTATCTTCATATGTGGGGTGAGAATCTGCAGAGTACCTCCAGTGAAGAAGAAATTCGTGATTATATAAAGAAAGCGCGGGAAGATGCAGGCTTTGTAGAATTTTATTTTCTGTCAGCTGAAGGGAACTATAAGGTTGTAACAGGTAATACCGGGTATCTTGGATTACAGGAAAATATTGAAGAGGAGATTCGGAGGGGAAATGATGTTATTGCAAATGCAGCAGTTCCCGGAAAATCCCAGCTGCTTGTTTTTGCCACTCCTAAGGTTCATGGAATTTATCAGGGATTTGAATATGATGCGATTGCCATTGCCTATGAAAACTCTGATATTGTAAATGTACTGGATATCTCTGTTTTTGATGGAAATGCCCAGAGTTTTGTTGTTCATCCGGATGGTCGTGTTGTGGTTGATCATTCCTCTGCATCATGGGGGAATGTGTATAATTTCTTCGGTGTTTTAAGAGAGCATTCTGATATGTCTGAAAAAGAGATCAATGAGCTTTCGGAGAAGTTTAAAGAAGGACGTACCGATGCGAGGCTGCTAAATCTGGACGGAAGGAGCTACTATCTGGTCTATGAAAAATCGGATATACAGGACTGGATGTTCTTAGGACTTGTACAGGCGGATATCGTCAATGATAGTATGAACAGTCTGCAGCGTAGTACGATACTTCTTGTCAGTGCGGTTGTGTTCTGTATTGCCGCATTCTTTATAAGTCTTGTTATTCAAAAAAGCAGGATAAACTTAAAGAAAAAAGATACGGAGATTATGTACCGGGATGAGCTGTTTCAAAAGCTTTCAATGAATGTGGATGACGTTTTCCTGATGCTGGATGCAAAAACATACCATGCAGATTACGTTAGTCCGAATGTGGAAAAACTGCTGGGAATAACGGTAGAACAGATTCGTAAAGATATCAGGATTATAGGAAAACTGCATATGGCAGAACAGGGAGCTCCAGAGAAAAATTATCTGGAGGAAATCAAGGTCCATGAACAAAGAGAAGGAGACTTTGAATATGTTCATCTGAAGACAGGGGAAAAACGCTGGTTCCATAATATTGCAATGTGCAGTGAAGTAAACGGGAAAAAGAAATATATCCTGGTTATGTCGGATCGTACTGCTGACTGGAAAATGAATCAGGCACTTTCTGAGGCTGTGCATGCTGCAGAGACAGCAAACCGGGCGAAGAGTACTTTCCTTTCCAATATGTCGCATGATATCAGAACACCAATGAATGCTATTATCGGTTTTACCACACTGGCAGTAAGTAATATTGATGATCAGAAAAGAGTCCGGGATTATCTGGGTAAGATCCTTTCATCCAGCAACCATCTGCTCTCATTGATTAATGATATATTGGATATGAGCCGTATCGAGAGTGGAAAAATCCATCTGGAAGAAACAGAGGTCAGTTTATCGGATGTACTTCATGATCTGAAGACCATCATCAGTGGGCAGATTTATGCAAAGCAGCTGGATCTTTATATGGATGCAATGGATGTGACAAATGAGGATGTTTATTGTGATAAGACACGACTGAATCAGGTACTTTTAAATCTTTTGTCCAATGCAGTTAAGTTTACTCCTGCAGGAGGAACTGTTTCTGTACGGTTGAAGCAGTTCCCAGGGACGCTAAAGGACAGTGGACTGTACGAGATCCGTGTAAAGGATAACGGAATCGGCATGAGTCAGGAATTTGTAAAGAAGATTTTTTCTCCTTTTGAGAGAGAGCGTACTTCCACAGTCAGCAGGACTCAGGGTACAGGACTTGGCATGGCCATTACCAAGAATATTGTGGATATGATGGGTGGAACGATTGAGGTTCAGACAGAACAGGGCAAAGGTACTGAATTTATTGTCCGTCTGCCATTTCGTATTCAGTTTAAGCAGCATCATACAGAAAAGATTGCAGAACTGGAAGGACTTAAGGCACTGGTTGTAGATGATGATTTCAATACCTGCGATAGTGTGACAAAAATGCTTGTGAGGATTGGAATGCGTTCAGAATGGACACTTTCCGGCAAGGAAGCGGTTCTTCGTGCACGACAGTCTATGGAACTGGGAGATGCGTTCCACGCTTATATCATCGACTGGCGTCTGCCAGATATGAATGGCATTGAAGTCACCCGCCAGATTCGCAGCCTTGGTGATGATACACCTATTATTATCCTGACTGCTTATGACTGGTCAGATATCGAAGTGGAAGCCAGGGTAGCCGGTGTAACTGCTTTCTGTGCAAAACCATTGTTTATGTCAGATATCAGAGATACCTTGATGACTGCTATTGGCCAGATGCAGGCAGAGACAGAGGATACACCCCTTTCGGCAGCAGGTTCAGATTTCAGAGACAAATGTATATTGCTTGTGGAAGATAATGAACTTAACAGAGAAATCACAGTGGAGATCCTTAATGAATATGGATGCATGGTTGATACAGCCGAAAATGGAGCAGAGGCAGTGGAGAAAGTTAAGAATTCTAAGCCAGGTAATTATGATCTGGTGCTGATGGACGTGCAGATGCCGGTAATGAATGGATATGAGGCTACCAAACAGATCCGAGCGCTGAATGATCCGGAACTGGCTGGAATCACCATTCTTGCCATGACCGCAAATGCATTTGATGAGGACAGAAAGAAAGCGCTTGAATGCGGTATGGATGGATTCTTAACCAAACCAATAGTTATTGAGGAATTGATCGGTACATTACAGAAAAATCTGGATTAGGTGTCAGGAAAATTCAAAGTTTTTATTATATAGAAGTCAAATTTGATTTGACCTTTCATGAACAGATATTTGCTACATTTAATGTGTGACAAATGTTTGTTTTGATTGGAGGTACATATGAAATTTGATAATATAATTACTATGAATACAAGTATTATTGTTGGTGGAAGAAGACATTATTTTAATTTTACTATAGTTCTTGTTCATGGATATAATAATGGCACAATATTAAAGAATATGATACAATATGAAATAAATAGTAAACGTATACCAATGAAATACAGATATATATGGTAAATTATTGTATATACAGCAGAATTGTACATCATATAATTGTAATAATGTGGAAGTTTTAAAAGGAGTGATGTGGTACTTCTACTGTGCCTGTGCTGATTTAAACAGATTTTTGCATGGAAAATCGATTATATCAAATACACCACATTTTTTATATGTAACACCATCTGTTAATCAAAATCAGACATCTGTTAAGGATGAACTTTTTAGTTCACTTATGAGAGCAACTAATGCTTTGTCTAATATGCATAATGGAGAAACAGCGGTAACAGACAATTCCAATGAGTTAAAAGAAGTTATATGTGATTTAATAGCCGCCGTAGAGCAGAGCAATGAAAAGCTGGCTAATCAGGAGAAACTTATTAATAATCTTGAAGGGCAGTTTAAAGCATATAATATACAGAGTTCGCTTCAACAACAGGATTATGATAGGACATATTCAAAGATTAATGAAATATTTGAGATTGTTAAACAAAATAGTAAAGCTGCAAGTATAGATGATGTGTGGTCGAAAGTAAATACTATTGATGATAAAATTGAATTGATTGGACAGATACAAAAGCAGAAGCTTAATACAGTTACTAATATTACCAATGGCATCAATAAAACACTTGATAAATTTATAGACATTAATGAACAGCATTTAATCTTTCATTTTCAATGATATTGAATTTAGCAGCCATAATATAGCAATGATAGGAATTCTTAATCCAGTTATAGGTGCACTTGTACACAATGCGGGTTCATTATTTGTCATAGTCAATTCTACATCTTTAATGAGAAATAAGAAAAATATATAATTGTTAAATAATAAAAAATAAAGGAAAAAATAATATGTAATATTTGTCGTATCCCCTTTAGTAAGTGTAAATAAAAAGGTATAATACTTTTAAGATGAACTTGGGAGGTATACGAATATGTATTTTGATGAAGTAAAGAAGAATTTTGGTTTCGGCTGTATGAGGCTGCCGATGGTAGAGAATGGTAAAGCTGTTGATATCGAACAGACAAAAAAGATGGTAGATACATTTATAGAGCAGGGCTTCAATTATTTTGATACAGCGCACGGATATCTTGAGGGAAAGAGTGAGCTTGCATTAAAGGAATGTCTTACAAGCAGACATAAGAGAGAAGAATATATACTGACTGATAAGCTTACTATGACTTATTTCAATAAGCAGGAGGATATCCGTCCATTTTTTGAGAGCCAGCTAGAGGCATGTGGTGTTGAATATTTTGATTTTTATCTTATGCATTCACAGTCAAAGGATATATTTGAGTATTTTAAAAAATGTCGTGCATATGAAACAGCGCTGGAGTTAAAGAAGGAAGGAAAGATACATCATTTTGGAATCTCATTTCATGATAAGGCGGAGGTGCTTGAGGAAATATTAAAGGAATATCCACAGATTGAAGTTGTGCAGATACAGTTTAATTATCTTGATTACGAGGATCCTGCTGTACAGAGCAGAAAGTGTTACGAGGTCTGCCGCAGGTATAACAAGCCAGTTATAGTTATGGAGCCGGTAAAGGGAGGTAATCTTGTAAATCTTCCAGAGGATGCAGCTAAGATACTGGATAACCTTAAGGGTGGAAGTGCAGCAAGCTATGCGGTACGTTTTGCAGCAAGCTTTGATGGTGTGATGATGATTCTTTCTGGAATGAGTAATATAGAACAGATGGAAGAGAATATAAGCTATATGAAGGAATTCAGGGCACTTGACGATACAGAGATGACTGCAGTTAAAGCAGTTGCAGAGGTTTTTAATTCAAAGCATATGATTGCCTGTACAGCCTGTCGTTATTGTGTTGAAGGATGTCCAAAGCATATATCTATACCAGATCTTTTTGCCTGCATGAATGCAAAGACAGTATTCCATGACTGGAATGCAGATTATTATTATAGTGATGTACATACAGTTCATAATGGTAAGGCAAGTGATTGTATTCGCTGCGGAAAATGTGAGAAGGTTTGTCCTCAGCATCTTCCAATAAGAGAATTGTTAGAGGCGGTCGCTAAGGAATTCGAGAAGAAGGCAGAATAAGCTTAAATTAATGGAACAAAAATATTTACAAATGCATTGACAACACACAATTCAGCTGTTATGATTATTATCATTAAAAGGGAGTAGCTAGCCAGAACGTGTTCACTTCTTCGTCAGTACAGTTATTACAGCTTATTACAGCTAATGGGTGTGATAACTCGGAAAGTGATTAAATAGCGAGACTTTTACTGTAACGCAGTAGGAGTCTCTTTTTTTATTGAATTTTATTAAAGAAATCCTATTGAATCATATGTTATTTACATTAATTTAATGTAAAGTGATTGGGACATATAAGACATACTACTGCAGCACATAAGAATTAGCATATTAATTAAATGTCGAAGAAAGAAGAGGTAGCGTATGGTTTTACATGTATTTATTTTATTGGTAGGATTTTTGTTTTTAGTTAAAGGTGCAGACTGGTTTGTTGAAGGTGCAGCAGGAATCGCAAGAAAGCTTGGAATACCACAGCTTATCATAGGACTTACGATAGTTGCGATGGGAACAAGTATGCCAGAGGCAGCAGTAAGCATAACAGCAGCACTTAACAATAACGCTGGAATAACGGTTGGTAATATCGTTGGAAGCAACATTCTTAATATTCTTATAATTCTTGGTATAACAGCAGTTATAACCAATGTAGCCATTCAGAAATCAACATTATTATACGAAATTCCATTTATGATAGGAATAACAGCATTACTGCTTGTATTTGGATTAACAGGTTCGTCTATAACATTTATAGAAGGGGTAGTATTCCTATTATTGTTTATTGCATTTCTTGTGTATCTTTTTATTATGTCAAAAAAGGGAGAAGTTCAGGAGGAAGGAGAAATTAAGGATATTCCTGTATGGAAATGTCTTCTTTTTATGGTAATAGGCGGAGTTATGGTTGTTAAGGGAAGTGATTTTGCAGTAAGCGGTGCATCCTGGATAGCAAGATTCTTTGGCATGAGTGAAAGATTCATAGGACTTACCATTGTGGCCTTTGGAACGTCACTTCCAGAGCTTGTAACATCAGTTGCCGCAGCCAGAAAGGGTAACGCTGGAATAGCAATAGGTAATATTGTAGGAAGTAATATATTCAATATATTATTTGTAATTGGTATAACAGCGCTTATATGCAACGTACCATTTGAAAGTAAGTTCTTAATAGATACAGCAATTGCAATATTTAGTGGAGCCTTATTATGGCTTGGTACTTATAAGCATAAGGAGTTAAGAAAGCCTTGTGGAATAGTGATGTTAATCTGTTATGCAGCGTATTTTGTGTATCTGTGTGTGCTGTAAAAATATCTGCCTTGAAGTCAGGTTATAAAAGCTCAGTATATTTTAGTAGATTCCAGCAGATTACAACAGAATCCAGTAGATTTTAGTGGATTTCAACGTATTTCATCGGGTTTTAGAAGGAGCTTCACCATATTTTTTCTTAAAGCATCTGTTAAAATAAGATATATTGTCAAAGCCACATTCAACTGCAATCTGTGTAACCGGCAGGTCAGTAGATGTAAGCAGGCGTGAGGCAATGAGCAGACGGTAATCATTAAGATAGCTTATAAATGAGGTTCCTGTACATTGTTTAAAGAATTTCATAAAGTGGGATTCGCTGAAATGACATTCATCTGCAATATCCTGAATTGAGATTGCGTGGGTATAGTTGTTTTCAATATAAGTTATTATTAATTTTAATTTATTTTTTTTACTGTTTGAGAGGCTGTCAGATACTTCATTGTTAGATGCACACGAATAATGTGTGTTAAGTGCAAAAAAGAAGTTGTATAGGCAGCCTCTTATTTTTAATTCATATCCTGTTGGAAATGTTTCGCATACTTTGTCAGCTTCATCTATACAGCTTATGATTTCTTTATAGTGCAGCTCGGATGGCTTGATTATACAGGTCATATTATTATCGGAGTTGTTAATATGTCCGAAATATTCAAAAGTATTTCTGTCATATTCTTTAGGAAGAAGCATATTAATATTAAATATTATATTCTCATATTTCAGGACAGAATTATCATAATTAGTTATAGAATGAATCCTTCCGGGATAAACTATCAAAAGATCTCCCTGACCTACCAAATACTGGTTAAGGTCAATGTTAATAAGACCTTTTCCTTCTTTAATGTATATAAGCTCCATTTCGTTGTGCCAATGAAGAGGAACTACTGCAAAGTCCTGTGGAATAGTGCATGGGTATGTATTATATGAAAAGTCAGTATTGTAGTGGCTCTTTGTTTCATGGAGAGTTTCGTATAATGAATCAGGCATAATATCAGCTCCTAGTATATAGCCGGCTTTTAACAGCCAGTATTAATCATGTTTAATAGTTACTTATATTTAGATTATGATAGTATTGTACAAGAAAACGATATAATAAATCAAGAAAAATATATATATTGAGATATAATCATACTAGTGTCAAAACTAAAAAGTAGTCCGTAGGTATCAAAGTCGAGAGTTTTTGCCCCCGACATCATATTTATAACAATATAAGAATGGAGAGTGGAATTATGTCAGATAAATTGAATTCTATAAGTAATGAATTATTGAATAAGAATCTTAAAGCCTGTAGTAATGAGGAATGCTATGAGGTTATTAAGGAGTACGTTGCAAGGCTTGAAGCATTGAGGGAAAGAGAGGATAAGTATTTACAGTCAAAGCTTGGAAAGAAATTATATTATATATCAGCAGAATTTCTTATAGGAAAGCTGATGTCAAACAATTTAATTAACCTTGGAGTGTATGATGAGGTAAGAGCTGAGCTTGAGGCAGCAGGAAAGGAGCTTGCGCAGATTGAAGAGATTGAAAGTGAGGCTTCACTTGGTAACGGTGGACTTGGAAGACTTGCAGCATGTTTCCTTGATTCAATAGCCAATCTTGGACTTAATGGCGATGGTGTTGGACTTAACTATCATCTTGGACTGTTCAGGCAGGTGTTTGAGAATGGCAGACAGAAGGAAGTACCAGATTACTGGATAGGAAAGGATAGCTGGCTTATTCCAACAGATGTATCATATAAGATAGATTTTGCAGATTTTAGTGTTACTTCAAGAATGTATGATATTAATGTCTATGGTGAAAAGACAACTAATAAATTACATTTATTTGATATTGCTACAGTAAATGAAGCTATTGTAAATAAGTCAGGAATTGATTTTGATAAAGATGATATAAAGGAAAATCTTACATTATTTCTTTACCCGGATGATAGTGATGAGAAAGGAAGAATGCTAAGAATTTACCAGCAGTATTTCATGGTAAGCAATGGAGCAAGGCTTATATTAGATGAGTGCCGTGCAAAGTGTGAGCAGCTTAATGCAGCCTTAACAGATGGAGAAAGAAAGTCTTATAGAAATCTTCCAGAGCTTGCTGTTATTCAGATTAATGATACACATCCAACTATGATCATACCAGAGCTTATAAGACTTCTTACAGAGAATGGAGATATTGATGGAACAGCTATATCAATGGATGAGGCTATAAAGATAGTATCTGCTTCCTGCGCATATACTAATCATACTATTCTTGCAGAGGCACTTGAAAAGTGGCCGGTAAGATATCTTGAAAAATGTGTTCCACAGCTTATGCCTGTAATAAGGGAACTGGATAAAAGAGTGCGTGAGCGTTATGATGATAGTTCAGTATATATTATTGAAGAACGTGATGATGACAGCAGAGGGCTTGTTCATATGGCACATATTGATATTCATTATGGAATGAGTGTCAATGGAGTTGCAAAGCTGCATACACAGATTTTAAAGAATACAGAGCTTAATAATTTCTATAAGCTTTATCCTGAAAAATTCAATAATAAAACTAATGGTATAACATTCAGAAGATGGCTTATCCACTGTAACCATGAGCTTGCAGATTATATAACACAGCTTATAGGTGATGGGTATAAGCATGATGCAGATAAACTGAAAGCACTTATGTCATATGCAGAGGATACATCGGTAATAGAGCATCTGTCAGATATTAAGCAGAATAATAAGACTGCACTTGCAAAGTATCTTTATGATAAGCAGGGAATTGTTATTAATGATAATTCGATATATGATATACAGGTCAAGAGACTTCACGAATATAAAAGACAGCAGATGAATGCGCTGTATATAATATATAAATATTTTGACATTAAAAACGGAAATATTCCTAAAACACCTGTAACAGTTATATTCGGGGCAAAGGCTGCACCTGCATATACAATTGCTAAGGATATAATTCATCTTATTCTGACACTTTCAAAGGTTATCAGGGAGGATGAAGATGTTAATAAGTATCTTAATGTTGTAATGGTAGAGAATTATAATGTGACACTTGCAGAAAAGCTCATTCCTGCCTGTGATATATCTGAGCAGATATCACTTGCATCTAAGGAAGCAAGTGGAACCGGAAATATGAAGTTTATGCTGAATGGAGCTGTGACACTTGGAACAATGGATGGAGCTAATGTTGAAATAGCTGAGCTTGTAGGAAAGGATAACATATATACATTTGGTGCTTCAAGTGATGAGGTCATAGCACATTATGCTAATAGTGATTATTGTGCTAAAGAGCTGTATGAGGAGGATCCAGTTATTAAACAATGTGTTGATTTTATTATATCAGATACAATGCTTGCTGCTGGTGACAAAGAAGAGCTTAATCGTCTGTATAAAGAAATAGTAGGTAAAGACTGGTTTATGGCATTACTTGATTTAAAGGCTTATATCAATGTTAAGGAACAGGCGTTAGCAGATTATGAAGACCACATGGCATGGGGCAGGAAACAGCTTATAAATATTGCCAATGCCGGTTTCTTCTCATCAGACAGGACAATAGCAGAATACAACAGGGATATATTCAAGCTGTAATAAAATAACTTTTCATCATTTTTTCTCATCATTATTATAAAATGATTTGCCTACCGGAATATAAAAGATTATAATAATATAATGATGGGAAGGCAGGATGAATATGTATAATATATTAATTGTAGATGATGAAAAGATAGAGAGAAACGGAATAAAGCTTCTGCTTAAGCGTATGGGCATCAATCTTGGTGTTATAGAGGCTGAGAATGGAAAAGAAGCTTATGATTACCTTATGTCTGATGATAATAAGGGTGAAGGGCATGTTGACATTCTTTTAACGGATGTCAAGATGCCTTTTATGGATGGAATAGAACTTATAAGAAATGTAAAAGATGGCGGTGTCAAGTTTAAAACAATAATATTTTCAGGATATAATGAGTTCGAATATGCAAAGCTTGCTGTAAAGCTTGGTGTCGAGGATTATATACTAAAGCCGGTAGCACCGGATGAGTTTAAGAATACGATGCTAAAGGTTATAAGTGAGCTTGATGAGGAATTAAGGAAAAATGAAGATTATAATAAGCAGGCTAACAGCTTAAGACAGTTTTACCTGTATTCACTTATCAACGGGAGTGCAGCAAATGGAATTGTCAAGAATACAGAATTTCTCAATGGTTTTAACAGGCTTGTGCTTATCGAATTTAATTCGGATTTCTTTGGAAAGTACGAGTTTGATTTTGATAAGGCGGTACAGATTATTAAAGAGGAGTGGGAAAGCCTGTATCTTAACCTTAATCCGCAGCAGTCGGTTATATTACTGAAAACGTCAGAGGAAGAAGCGGCTAAAGCAGATACTAATTATAGAATTGAGCGTTTTCTTAGCAGTCTGCACAACTATATATATGAAGAGAGCAGCCAGTTTATGTATGCGGCTGTGTCTGATGTGTTTAGTGATTATCATAAGCTTTCAGGTGTTATGGATGAATTGGAAGCACTTATGAACAACAAGTTTTATCAGATGGACAGATATATATATTCTAATTATGTGAATGAACAGACACCTGTGTTAGTACAGATTGATGATGATGCACTTATGAAGCAGATGAAACAGGATATTAAGATGAAGGATGTTACTTTTTTAAGAATTCATTTTGAGGCACTGTGTAAGAAGTACAGAGGACAGTCTAATTTTTCGCATATATATATTAAATTTGTATTTTCCAATCTGTTGAAGGATTTTTATGATAATATACCGGGGGCTAATCAGGATGAATTCAGCCGGGAGATAGACAGATTGTATACATCTGAGGATTTTTCGTGCATTATGGATATTGTTAATAAGAATATTGATTTGCTGGAAAAGTCATTTGGAAGTGATCCTGTTTCATCACACAGAGAGATAGAGATGGTTAAGGATTATATTCATGGACATTTTGGAGAAGAAATAAGTGCACAGCAGCTTGCAGATATGGTTTATCTTGCACCTAGCTATCTTAGTTCGCTATTCAAGAAAGAAACTGGGCAGAACCTCAGCAAGTATATTAAGCAGTACAGGATGGAGAAGGCAAGGCAGATGCTTGAGGAGACTAATATGAAGATAGTATGTATTAGTGAGAAGGTGGGATATCCTAATGTGTCATATTTCTGTCAGAGCTTCAGGGAGTATTGTGGCGTAAGTCCACAGAAGTTCAGGGAAAATGCAGAATAATAATTAGTAATTAAACGTGCGAGGTACAGTTTGCTTGAGATGGATAAGACAGAGAATTAACAATATAAAATTACAGAATAAGCTTGCCAGTATCTATATAGTTACTGGTCTTATTCCATTGTTTGTCCTTTTTGCATTTTCGTTTGGACAGATGCGTTCAATTCTTATGGACAGGGATTTAAAGAGCATGCAGGGTTCATTAGAGCAGTCTGTTGCTACTGTGGACGGTCAGATTGAGGTATATAATAATCTTTCTAACTATATAACCTTTAATGAGACAGTTTCAAGTGTGCTTGCCTATGATTACAGCAGCACATATGAAATGTACAGCCAGATTGTTACAACCTTTGATCCTATGCTGTCTTCACTTAGATATTTTCATAATGATATAAATAAGGTTACAGTATATATTGATAACGGAATAAAGCATGATACTACGATTGCACCTATTGAGGAAATTGAGAATGAACCCTTTTTCGATATGGCATCAGACTCTACAGCTATTAATTGGTATGTAGATAAGGATAACAAAAAGCTTATATCTGCAAGAAAAATGTCAACACTTGAACAGATGGGAATTACAGGTATTATGTATATAGATGTCGATTATGATAGTGTTATGTCCTCCTATACACAGGGACTTGAACCCGGATGTGGAATAATAGTGGTTGACAGAGCAGGTGAAGTAATTGGGGAGTTTAATAATATTGGTGATGATAGCAGATATGTTTTGAATTATTCGGACAATAGCGGTATGGAAAAACAAGCAGTGAAGCTCACTTTGGAAAAAATGCTGGGTGAAGTCCGCTGGGATGGAAGTATATGCAGCAATGCAGGAGGCTATGCACTTGTAAGAAAGGAATCACCGGTTACAGGCTGGACAACCTATATATATGAGCCAAGGAAAATGATGTTTAATTCGACAAGCTCGATAGCTGCCATGATAATAGTAGCAGTTGTGGTTGCATTGCTTGGACTGGCAGCGTCTATTACAGCTACATCTGGATTTATCACAAAAAGAATAAGAAAGCTGCAGGCGAGCATGGCTAAGGTTGAGCAGGGAGATTTCAATGCAGTCATAAAGACAGAGGATAAGGATGAAATTGGAGAGCTGATTCAGGGCTTTAATGAGATGACAACACAGACGAAGAACCTTATAACGCAGGTGTATGAAGGCCGAATAAGCCAGAAGGAATCTGAGATGAAGGCGTTAAGGGCACAGATTAATCCACATTTTCTATATAATTCGCTGTCACTTATTAACTGGAAGGCTATTGAATATGAGCAGGATGATATAAGCAGGATTACTCTTGAATTATCTAATTATTACAGAACTTCACTTAACAAGGGTAAGAATACACTTATGCTTGAGCAGGAAGTAAGTAATGTAAGGTCCTATATAGAGATTCAGCAGGTTATGCACGATAATTCATTTGATGTTGATATTGATATAAGCAGCGATATTCTTAAGGTTGAGTCGCTTAATCTTATACTCCAGCCGCTTGTGGAGAATGCAATTGACCATGGAATAGACCTTCTGACTGACAGGCGTGGGGTGATAACTATTAAGGGAAGCCGTTGCCCATATGTAAATAAAGCTAATGAAAACATAGATATCGTCTGTCTGTCTGTAGCAGATAATGGTGTGGGAATGGATGAAAATATGTGTGAAAGCTTTCTTACAGCAGAGTCTAAGGGCTATGGCGCACGTAATGTCAATGACAGAATAAGACTGTTTTATGGGGAAGAATATCATCTTGAGGTTAAAAGCATAGTTGGTGCAGGTACAACAATCATGATTAAATTCCCAATAAGACTGATGGAATAATATTCATTATGTAAATTTTTATGTTTTTTATATTTACATCATAAAAAAACAACATATATCTAAAATACTTTATATTTTAATTTTATAAACCTCCTAATATAATTAAATCATCAAGAAAAGTTAAAGACGTCGAAAAACAAAGGATGATTGATGATTAAATTATTAAGGAGGTTTTTTGTATGAGATTAAAAAAATTAGCAGCAGCACTTATGCTGACAACGATGTGTGGATCACTTTTAACAGGTTGCGGTTCGGGAAATGATTCGGCCAGCACAGGTAAGGATTCAAAGACAGATGAAAAGATTACAGCTACCATTAAAGTATGGGGACCAGCAGAGGATCAGGCAGAGGAAAATGGCAAATGGCTTCAGACAATGTGTGAGAAGTTTAATTCAGAGCATCCAAACTGGGATCTTACATTTGATTATGGCGTATGTGCAGAGGCAGATGCAGGTAAGACTGTAACACAGGATCCAAGTAATTCAGGAGATGTTTATTTCTTTGCAAATGACCAGCTTCAGACACTTATTGATGCTAATGCCATTGCAAAGCTTGGTGGCGAGACAGAAGATTATGTTAAGAAAACTAATTCAGGTGCAATTGTAGATTCAGTTTCAGTTGACGGTAATGTTTATGGTGTACCATTCACAACTAATACATGGTTTATGTATTATGATAAGAGCAAATTCTCAGAAAGTGATGTTAAGAGCTTAGATACAATGCTTTCTAAAAACAAGGTAGCATTTAATATAACAGAGGGCTGGTATATGTCAACATTCTATCTTGCTAACGGATGCTCATATTTTGGCAAGGATGGTAAAGATAATTCAGCAGGAATTGATATTTCTGGTGATAAGGGTACACAGGCAACACAGGCTATGGTTTCATTTGTTAACAATCCTAACTTCGTAAATGACCTTCAGGGTGTAGGTATAGCAGGCTTAAGAGATGGTTCTGTTGGTGCATACTTCTCAGGTTCATGGGACTATAAGAGTGTTAAGGAAATTCTTGGTAACAACTTTGGCGCAGTATCACTTCCAACCTTAAAGATAGGCGGAACAGATAAGCAGCTTAAGGCATTTGCAGGTTCTAAGGCAATCGCAGTTAACCCTAACTGCAAGTATCAGCAGGTAGCTGTAGCATTAGCTAAGTATCTTGGCGGTAAGGATGCACAGCAGAGCCACTACGAATTAAGAGGTGTTATTCCTTGCAATACAGAGCTTCTTGCAACAGATGCTATCAAGAATGATGCTCTTATAACAGCACAGAATGATACATTTAACAAGACATCAGTTATCCAGCCAACAGTATCAGGAATGAATGATTACTGGACACCAGCACAGAACTTTGCAAAGGCTGTAGTTAACGGTGAGGTTACTCTGGATAATGCAGCAGCAAAGACACAGGATTTCTACAAGCAGATTAATACATCAATTGTAAGTAAATAAAGGCTTAAGTAATTCATAATTTAAGTAATTAATAAAAGGATGGCTGTCACATTATTAGTGACAGCCAGCTTGTAACAGGAGGTTATGGCGATGAAAGATGGATTTATTCAGGCATTTAAAAAAGGTAATGCCATTACCAGACTTAGTGCCATTATACTTGGACTTGGTAATCTTGCAGGAAAGCAGATAATCAAAGGCATTCTTTATCTTGCAATTGAAGTAAGCTTTATATGCTTTATGATATTCAAAGGAATCAACTGTCTCGCCATGCTTCCAAGCCTTGGAGGAAGAGAACAGCAGGAGATATGGAATGAGAAGCTGGGTGTATACGAGTATGTGGCAGGTGATAATTCACTTCTGATACTTTTGTATGGTGTTGCAACATTATTTCTTATAGCCGCTTATGTTGTTCTTGCTATGAGTTCGGTCAAGAGTGCTTATAATGTTCAAACAAGGCAGGCTTTAGGAAAGCATATTAACACATTTGTGGAGGATGTTAAATCATTATTCAATGAGAATCTTCACAGGCTGCTTCTTACACTTCCGGTTGGGGGAGTACTTATATTTACCATTCTGCCACTTGTATTTATGATAAGCATGGCATTTACCAATTACAGTAAAGTAGACAGCCATCTGGTACTGTTTGACTGGGTTGGATTAGAAAACTTTAAGCAGTTGTTTGATTCGGGAAGTTCTATTGGACATTCCTTCTGGTCAGTTTTGGGATGGACTATTATATGGGCTATATTTGCAACAGGTCTCAATTACATATTAGGTATTCTTGTTGCTTTGCTGATTAACAGGAAGGGTACCAGATTTAAGTCTTTCTGGCGTTTTATATTCGTTCTTTCGATAGCTGTACCACAGTTTGTTTCTCTTCTTGTCATGAGAAGTATGTTAAATCAGGATGGTATTGTAAATGTTGTATTAAGGAATCTGGGCTGGATTGATAAGGCACTTCCTTTCTTCACTAATGCAATGTGGGCAAGAATAACAGTTATTGTTGTCAATCTGTGGGTAGGTATTCCATATACGATTCTTCAGGTTACAGGAATATTAAAGAACATTCCTATGGAGCTTTATGAGGCAGCAGATGTAGATGGTGCTAATGGCTTTGCTAAATTTACAAATATTACGATGCCATATATGTTCTTTGTTACAACACCATATCTGATAACTACATTTACAGCTAATGTTAATAATTTCAATATTGTATACCTTCTTACTAAGGGTGATCCGGTTCTGGCTGGCGAAACTGCTGGTAAGACAGACCTTCTTGTAACCTGGTTATACAAGATGACAGTAGATTATCAATATTATAATCTGGGTGCAGTTATAGGTATTATGACATTCATATTCCTGGCAATTGGCTCACTTCTTGTATATAGAAGAACTAAGTCTTATAAGGATGAGGAGGGCTTCCAATGAAAAAGAAAAAAATCGCTAAAAATATATTGGCACATATAACACTTACAATACTTGCAGTTATATGGGTAATGCCGCTTATATGGATAATCCTCACAAGCTTCAGGGCACAGAAGGGAGCATATACAAGCTCATTTTTCCCTAAGGCATATACACTTGATAATTATACAAAGCTGTTTACAGATACTGGAATACTTAATTTCCCAAGAATGTTTGAGAATACGCTTATAGTTGCAGTATTTTCGTGTATTATATCTACGTTTTTCGTGCTTTCAGTTGCTTACTGTATGTCACGCCTCAGATTCAAAATGAGGAAGGCTATGATGAATGTAGCTATGATACTTGGTCTCTTCCCAGCCTTTATGGCAATGGTAGCGGTATATTACATTCTTAAGGCTGTTGGATTATCTGAGGGTTCAATGATAAGGGTTGCACTTGTGCTTGTATATTCGGCATCGGCCGGAATACAGTTTTATATAGCAAAAGGCTTCTTTGATACGATTCCAAAGAGTATTGATGAAGCAGCAGTCATTGACGGAGCAACGAAATGGCAGGTATTTACAAGAATTACAATACCTTTAAGTAAACCAATTATCGTGTATACAGTACTTACTTCTTTCATAGCACCATGGGTTGATTTCATATTTGCAAGAGTTATATGCCGTGCCAATGCCAACTATTACACAGTTGCAATCGGTTTATGGCAGATGCTTGAAAAGGAATATGTTGATGTGTGGTACACAAGATTCGCAGCAGGAGCTGTACTTATATCGATTCCAATTGCAGCCTTGTTTATGATAATGCAGAAGTGCTATAATGAAAGTATGTCAGGTGCAGTAAAAGGATAATGTCAATACTTTGTGCTTTGTAATCCTGTGTGAATTAGAACAGGGATTAAAGAAGAGGTATGTAATGAGAAAGAGAATATTCAGGATGTTTGCAGTATTAACTGCTATGATATTATTATTTCAAGCCGGGTGTAACAGCCCGGCTAAAAGTGTATATACAGCTAAAGAGGATTATGCTGATAAGCTGTATTATGCCATGACAACGCCTTATGGTGCGTATCCAGAAACTATAAGCTATACACTTGGCAAAATGACAAGTGTTAATAATTCCAATATGCCAGAGGGCGATACATATACAGATAATGCATATACCAGATATATAAAGAATATGATTAATGTTCAGAATATTGATGCATTTGAGGCACAGGATGCGCAGTATAATACTAATGTTTCAATAGCTGTTTCTATGGGTGCATTGCCAGATATAATGATGGTTTCAAGTCAGGATGAGCTGCAAAGACTTGTTGAGGAAGATATGATTGAGGATCTGACAGAAAGCTATAATAACTGTCTGAGCAGCAGGATAAGAGCTATATATAACAGCTATGGAAGCTCACTTAAGGATATGATTACATTTGATGGAAGGATTATGGCACTTCCAGAGACTAATATAACAGATGGTCCTAATCTTATATGGCTGCGTAAGGACTGGATGGATAAGCTTGGTCTGACAGAGCCTAAAACAATAGAGGATGTTGTTGATATAATTAAGGAATTTATTGAAAAGGATCCTGGCAATAATGGAACAGATAGCAATGGAAGGAGCAATACTGTCGGCCTTGTAGTAGATACAGAGCTGACAGGAGAGTGCGGTTATAGCAGTGAATTCCTGCTGGATATTGTTTTTGCGTGTTTTAATGCATATCCTAAGCAGTGGATAAAGGATTCAGATGGAAATGTTGTGTATGGTTCTGTTACGTCAGAGGCAAAGGATGCACTGGCATATATAAGGCAGTTATATAGCGATGGAATAATAGATAATGACTTTTTATTAAGGACGACAACTAATATATGTGAGCTTATTGAGGATGGAAGGTGCGGCTCATTTTTTGGACCATGGTGGGCACCCAATAATCCACTGGCCAATGCAGTAAACACTAATCCTGATGCAGACTGGCAGCCATACCTGATACAGACCTCTGATGATGGAAGTACAAGCTATCACAGCCAGAATCCCTGCTATAAGTATGTTGTGGTAAGAAAGGGCTTTGAGCATCCGGAGATAGCGGCTAAGATTATAAGCGTAATGTTCGATAGTGCAAGGTATGACAGCAATGCTTTGCAGGAATTTATATATTATTACCAGCAGAATGTAGAACCTACTGCCCGTCCTATTTCAATTAATGTGGACTACAATAATGCTCTGTCTATATGCTATGATAAGATTGACAAGGCACTTAAAGGAGAGAGTGATCCTGATAAGCTTGAGTTGCTTGAAAAGTCGTATTACGATGCCTGCAGTTCATACATTAGTAATACAGGAAAAAACTATATAGAATCAAGCACACATGGTAGTGATGATACACTTGAAAGAAAGAATGCAACAAGTACACAGTGGGCAGCCTATGTGTCACGAATAACAGCCTGCAGGCTGTTAAGTGAGGGTAATATACGCGTTGTTGATTCTATGTATTTTAAAACAACAGACACGATGAAAACGCGGTGGTGGCGTTTAAAGGAAAAGGAAAAAGAAGCGTACCTAAAGATTATATGTGGTGCTGAGGATATATCGTACTTTGATACCTTTGTCAATGAATGGAATGAACAGGGCGGGGATGCAATAACTAATGAAGTACGTGAAGAACTGATTGCCACCGCTGGTTAGGTAAGGTATAGTTGTGGAATTAAAATGGAATAAAACAGCCGGTTCAGCCATATCCCAGATTAAGGAAAAACAGTATGTGCAGAGTCTTAAAGGATATTCTGGTACAGTTATCCTTGTTGGTGTTAATTACACTGATAAAGATGAACAGTTTAAGAAGCATGAGTGCAGAATTGAGCAGATAAATGTGAATGTTTAATGGCGTATGATTACCATTTTGATAAAATGATTATTAATAGAATAAAAAAGCAGAATTAAATAATTAAATGAGAAATAACTGGATAATTTCCATTGTGGAGTTATCCAGTTATTTTTTATGCAGAGGTATATTTTCGTATATATAATCTGAAAAATATTTAATTAAGTTACGCCCCAATAACTCCGGCAAAGCCACATATAAGAACGATTATACCAAGTACAATACGATACCAGCCGAATACCTTGAAGTCATGCTTTTTGATGTAGCCCATAAGGAACTTGATAACTACTAAAGAAACGATGAAGGCAACAAGCATACCAACAAGAAGAATCATCCCTTCCATAGATGTCATAGAGTTATGCATAAGGAACTTCACACCCTTAAGAAGGCTCGCTCCAAACATAACAGGAATAGCAAGGAAGAAGGTATATTCAGCAGCTACTGTTCTTGAAATACCAAATATAAGTGCACCAACTATGGTTGCACCAGAGCGTGAGGTACCAGGGAATATAGCAGCTATAAGCTGGAAAAGTCCGATATAGAAAGCAAGCTTATAAGTGATACCTGTAAGGTGGCGAACCTTAGGTTTCTTTCCATGATGCATAGTTTCAACAATAATGAAAGCTATACCGAATATAATGAGCATAATAGCAACTGTTGTGTAATTATAGAACAAGGCTTCAAGCTGTTCATCAAAAAGAATACCAACAATAGCAGCAGGGACACAGGATACAAGAATATGAAACCATAACTTAAATATATCCCATTTAACATAAGGACCGGCACCACTTTCTGCTAGTGGTTCTTTGTTGTTTTTCTTACCAAAAGGCCATAACTGATGCCAGAAAAGAATAACAACAGCTATTATAGCACCAAGCTGGATAACAACTTCAAACATACTGTAAAATGCATCAGATACCTTAAGCGGCATAATCTCATTAAGCAGAATCATATGACCTGTACTGCTTATTGGAAGCCATTCAGTAATACCTTCTACGATACCCAAAATATCGCCTTTAAAATCTCTAACATTATTCCTCCAATCACTTGTGGATTATTCTACTCTTATGTATATTCCGCCATAGTCACATTTTATTATAGAAAAAGATTATTGTCTGAAAAAACATGAAGAAAACAATAATATATTCCTATATGACTACACGTTATTTTCGCATTGAAATGCAGGTGTGTCAACAACAGAATAATATAATTTGCACATAATTTCGTTGTGGTTTATATGATATTGATAATTTTACCAGTACTTTACTATATATTTACATTAGATAGATAGCTGGAAGCTGATTTTATTTTTACAATAAAGGTAATTAAGGAGGCGATTTTTTGACATTTGATGAGATTAAGAAAAATAAAGAGGTCAATGAATTCATAACGAAGGGAAATTATAATCTAGGGCTGCTTGGCTATACAGACCATTCACAGATTCACAGTGGTCTTGTTGCACAGACTGCAGCAGTAATATTAAAAAAGTTTGGCTATACTGATGAGGATATAGAGTTAGCCAGGATAGCAGGTTATATGCATGATATAGGAAATGCAGTTAACCGGGTTCATCATGCAGAGTATGGTGGATTACTTGCAAATGAAATATTGAAAAATTCAGACATGAGTATAAAAGATAGAATTACAGTAGTCTCGGCAATTTCTAACCATGATGAATCAACTGGTGGAGCAGTTGATCCGGTTTCGGCTGCACTTATAATTGCAGATAAGACGGATGTAAGGCGCGACAGAGTCAGAAGTGAGAAAGGAAAGGCGGCCTTTGATATACACGACAGGGTTAACTATGCGGTTACAGAGCATAAGTTAAAGATAAATTCGCAGAAGAAGACAATATCGCTTAATCTTCAGATAGATACAAAAATCTGTTCTATGTATGAATATTTTGAAATATTTTTAGGAAGAATGATGATGTGCAGAGGTGCAGCAGATATGCTTGGCGCTACCTTCAAGCTGATGGCTAATGGCTCTAAGGTGCTCTGATTAAATGGCAGCTATATAGCTGTCAGTAGGTTAAACAGATGACTTTTCAAGGAGGCAAGGGATTATATGAAAAAATATTATGTGCTTGATACTAATATACTTCTTCAGAACCCAAATGCAATATTTGGTTTTGAAGACAATGTTGTTGTAATAACAGGGACAACTCTCCAGGAGCTTGATTCTAAAAAGAATATGGAGGGTGAGCTTGGCTTTAATGCACGTCTTGCGGCGAGGTTACTGGAGAATATCAGAAGCAGAGGAGATATTTTAAAGGGGAGTAAAGCTAAAGAAAACTGGTGGAAAGCTGATGATTGAACCTGATGAGGTATCACAGGATAATCTTCCAGAAGGTTCTGATATTAAGAAACCAGATAATAGAATTATCAGCTCCTGTGTAGGGATTTCTAAAAAATGAAATCCTTCAAATCCATCAAGTTTCTGAGCAATCTTCCTGCAAACAATTCCTAACGTGCTTGGCAGTTCCAAACTTCCATCCGGTCTTAAGCAGACAAAGGATATTTCCTTATAATCTTCTGGAACATTCTCTGTTCCGTCCAGATGATAGAACTCATAGTAAACTCTGTTTTTGTCTTTTACTTCTCTGTAGTAGTTTTTGTGGTAAAGTTCTCCGTACTGCATTCGGTTTTTAAGCTGTTCCTTTCGGGCATTGCGAAGAATCTCTGCCAGCGTATCTCCAAAATCAACAATCCTTACCTTTTTTCGTTTGGTTGGTCCGATGATATTCTTGTGCCTTGAACCATCATATCGGATACTGCGTCTGATCGTAAGGCACTGTTCTTCAAGATTTACATCCTGCCATGCCAGACCACAGGCTTCACCGATACGAAGTCCTGCATAATAAGCTATCTGGATTGGAAGTATTGCCGGTGGATTGTAATCCTGTATAAATTCAATCAGTCTTTCGTAGTCCTCTCGTGGAATTGGCTGTATATCGCCATCCATGTCATCATCGGAAAACAAGTCAACCTCATCCGTCTGGTATTTTAATTTAATATACTGCATCGGATTGAAAATGATATATTGCTTTGGTGATACTGCGGAGAAAGAACGAGTGTAATCTTTGCAGTAACCTTTTCTTTCCGAAATTGGATGTTTTTGATATTGGTAATAGCACAGAGTTAATTTCTATATTGTTGTTGAGAGTACAGGTCTTTAAGTTTTCCTATATATGTAATATTCTATTTCACAACAAAAAAAGGTCGATTCACAACGTGGTGGCTAGCTATTAAAAGACTTTTTCCGATATAATAAATATAATTGTATGTAAGTAAGGAAGTGACAAGATGCAAATAGCAATCTGCGATGATGAAAAATCTATAGGATTGATATTAGAAGAAAAAATAAAGAAATTATTACCGGATGCAGTAATAGAAAAATATTTATCTGGTGATGAATTGATTGCAAGTGGTTGTGAGCCGGATATTCTATTTTTGGATATTCAGATGCCAGGAATGGATGGAATGGAAACGGCAAGGATTCTGCGTCAGAAAAATGAAAAAATGGTATTGATATTTGTAACTGCTGTGGAGGAGTATGTTTTTCAGGCATTTGATGTTGCAGCATTTCATTATCTGGTGAAACCGTTTTCAGATGAAAAATTTGAGGAAGTTGTGAAACGTGCAGTCAGAAGCATTGAAAAATATTCTGAAAATCAATCGGATGACAAATACACGATGGTACAGTCCGGAGGAAGCCATATGAAAGTGTTTTTGAAGGATATTGTGTATGCTGAGGTATATAATCGAAAAGTCATTATCCATACACGGGATACGAATATTGAATATTATGGAAAATTGCAGGAACTGAGTGAAATTGCGGGAGCAGATTTTTTTCGTACACACAGAGCCTACCTCGTACATTTCAAATATGTTCAGAAATATGATGCAAATTGTGTGACGATGGAAAATGGAACTGCATTGATTGCAAAACAGAATTATTCTGAGTTTGTAAAACAATATTTGAAATATAATCAGAGGAAAGGAAAAGAAATCGGATGAGTTTGGTAGAAAAATGCTGGATGGTTACATCGAAAATTTCTGTTATTGCACTCCTTATGATTACAGGAATCTATTTTGGAAAATTTGTTTGTCCCTATATAAAAAAGAAAAAAGGGGCTGTGGCAGTCAGTATTGTTTATATTACAATTATGCTTGTCTTGTATATGATTCCACCACGGATTGATAATTTTTCCGCATATCTGATTGGAGTTATAGCAGCGTTTCTTGTGATGTATGCAGAGGACAGAAGAAATATATATCAGAAAATATTTCTTGCAATTACTTTCTTTTCTATCCGATGGTTAACCGTTGCAATGGCAGCCAGACTTGATGATCTTGTTACAAAAGCACTTGTATTTCGGAATATGAGTGCAGAAAAAGTGTGGTTGCAATACGGACTATATGTTGGAACCAGAGTTTTGGATATTGTACTTTGTATTGCTTTTATTGCGGTTGCAATAGGACTGATCAATAAAGCGTATATATACAAAAAAGATGAAATGAGCGTCAAAGAGATGGTAATGCTTATTATACCTTCGCTTGTAGGCGTCACTGGGTATGGCATTTTGCAATATTATCTCATGATATACGAAAGAGATACTGGAAAGAACTTGATTGATACATATGGATTTTATGGAGCTTTAAGCTTTTTACACTATCTGATTTCCATAGTTGCTATTCTTGTTGTGATTGTAATGTTTCAAAACTGGAAAGAGATGCAGGAAGAACAGCGGGGACAAGAGCTGGTATTAAATCAGATCAGTGACATGAAAAAGCATATCGAGGAAGTCGAAAAGTTGTATCGGGATATCCGCTCCATGCGCCATGATATGGGAAATCATATACAGACACTGGAACATCTCGTGGCACATAATAATATGGATGATGCTACAGAATACTTGGAACATCTGAAAAATGAATGGGACGAGGTATCTCCGGAAATAAAGACAGGAAGTCCGGTAATTGATGTCATTTTGATGGAAAAGCAAAGAGAAGCAAAAGAAAGGCAGATTCGGTTTCTGTCGGATTTTCATTATCCGCAGAATACGAAGTTAAATGCATTTGATCTGAGTGTGATCATGAATAATGCCTTGAATAACTGCATGGAAAATGTAAGTGGAGATGATCCGTATATCAGCATTTCTTCTTTTCGGAAAAATAGTATCTTTATGATAACCATAAAAAACAGTTTTGGGGGTCAGCTTAATTTTGGTGATAGCGATTTGCCAGAAACAACCAAATCTGGGAGGGAACATGGAATGGGTTTGAATAACATTCGCCGGGTTGCCAGAATGTATATGGGAGATATATCTTTGGAGCAGGGAAATGAGGAAGTAATCCTTAGCATTATGATGCAGGTAGAATAAAGAAATAAATTGGCACTATGTATTTTGTAAATTACAGAAATAGATAGTGCTTTTTTTGCACAGGTAGCGATGAAAATATGTTGCTTGCAACAATATTTGAGGAGCACTGCGACAGTCTGAAAAGCATTTTCAGACTGCTTCACAACGAAAAAAGGGCGGTTCACAACATCACGGTTTATTGTGAAGAAAGATATGCCGAAAGAAAAAATAAAGAGAAATCATGTTATACAGATTTTAAGGAAACGGATTTCAGAGTATTAGCTCAAGGAGGTAAAATCCTCTGCTCCTGTATGGACAGTCGCATTTTGCTTCGCAAAACAAGGAGGATTGAAATGATGAAAATTAATGGATTTAACGGAACGAATACGCAGACAGGAGCAATGGGAATGGCACAGGCGAATGATTCTGTGAGCAAAAATATTCAGAATCAGATTGCAAATGCACAGCAGAAATTGCAGGACTTATCATCAAATGAAGAACTGTCATTAGAGGATAAGATGAAGAAACGTCAGGAGATACAGCAGGAAATTACAAATCTCAATCAACAGTTAAGACAGCACCAGATTGAACAGAGAAAGGAACAGCAGAGTAAAAAATCATCTATGGATGATATGGTGGCTGGTACAAAAAATACATCTGCAAAGAAAGGAACAGGCTTGTCACAGGCAGGTATGCAGGCAATGATTTCCGCAGATTCATCTATGAAGCAAGCAAAAATGCAGGGTAGTATGGCAACACAGATGGAAGGAAGAGCCGGTGTGCTTGAGTCTGAAATCAAGCAGGATGCTGGAAAAGGCAATACCGAAAAGAAAGAAGAAGAACTGGCAGATTTGCAGGCAAAAGCGCAGTCTGCAACAGCAGCACAGATGTCTTCACTTTCAGATGCAAATAAATCTATGGAAGAAGCAGCAAAGGCAGACAACCGTACAGATGCAGCAGAAACAAAGAAGGATCAAACTCAGAAAGCAGAGAATACACAGGAAAATGCAGATACGACAACAGATGAATCAGAGAATGCAGATGTCAAAACAGAAACAGCAGAAACAATAAAAAATCCAGCATCAGAAAGTGGACAGTCGGTAGTATATACACCGATAGATATACGTTTATAGTTCGGGAAGGAGGCTGGTGTTATGTCAGAAATCAAAAGTTTTAGTGATTATACAAGTAAATATAACAGCAATGTAGATTTTTCAGCTTTGTTTAGTGGAACGTCAGATAGTTCATCAATAGGCAATACAAATATGCTTTCTGATTATGCTGCAATCAAAAATGGAAGTTATGGAAAACTTATGAAAGCATATTATGCAAAACAGGATGCTGAAAAATTATCGGGAAAAGGTGATACTTCACAAAAACTTACCTTGATGAAAACAAGTGCAGATTCTCTGAAAAAATCAGCAGATGTTTTGAATGACTCTTCCCTTTGGGAAAAAAAGAAAATAAAAAAGAAAGATGAAAAAACGGGGGAAGAGATTGAGGTAGAGGATTATGACTGGGATAAAATCACCAAGGCAGTAAAATCTTTTGTTGAAGATTATAATGATGTAGTTAAGGAAGTCGGAGAATCTAATACAAAGGATGTATTGCGAAATGCTTCATGGATGACTGGAATGACAGACAAAAACAGTAATATGCTTGCCAAAATAGGTATTACCATAGGAAAAGGAAACAAGTTGGAATTAGATGAGGATGCTTTAAAGCAGGCAGATATCAGTTCTCTGAAAACAGTCTTTACAGGATATAATTCTTTTGTAAGCAAAATATCGCAGAAAGCAACTGGTATATCGAATGCTGCAAACCGGGCGAGTGCAACCTATACAAATAATGGTACATACTCTAAGACGGATTCTTCTTTGACATCGAGCAAGATAGATAAAGAAGTATAGAAAGTGTGGACTAACTTAGGGAGGTTGCTATGAAAGTTCAAGGAAATAGATATATTAATAATCCTGAGATGATAAAAAATAAGGTTGAGAAGAAAACAACTGTTCCTCAGAATATGATTTCGGAAGATGATGTGACAATCGGTGATTCAGCAAAAAAATTAGTGATGACTGCCCGTGATAAAGTCTCAGAGTTTCAGGCAATGCATTTTTCATCAATCAATGGAGAGATAAAAGAAATACCGGCAGAATACAAGTGTGAGAATTTGTTTCAATTGGAATTAAAGGCATCTTCTATTTCAGGAGCTCGAAGTGTCTTTGAGGGACATTCTGAGAATCAGGCTGCGTTTTTTGAGAAGTGGATAGATGACAATGCGGCAGAATATTTATCAGAAGATGAAAGAAATACATTAAAAGAGCAGATCGGCACAATGGTGGCAGCGGTAGATGACTTGAATGCCAGGGAAGGGTATCGTGGTACTTCATTTGAATCGGTATTTTTATTAAGTGCAAGTAAGGCTGGATTAAACAAAATAAATAAAATGTATGTCCCGGAGCAATTACAGGCAGGTTTTTCAGATATGATTGACGAATATGTTCATTTTAATGAGTCGGCACGCGATTCTATCATGGAGAGAATGACACCGGATTATATGGTTGTCGGAATAGGGAGCAAAACAGAAGCTTATAAGTACAAATCAGAAATCATCTCCGATGAGAGAGCTTTCTATACGAATGAGAAAACGGAAATGACCGGTTTGTATGACAAATTTTTAAATGATGAAATAGATAAGGATTCATTTTATGATGGGCTGAAAGGTTACTTGAATCATTACTATGAAAACAGATATGAATTAAGAAATCAGCCGGGAAGTGTTAGAGAAAAATCAAACGATATGCTGGACAAATTGAAGCATATGTTTGGCGTTTAATGTTGAAAAAGGGTTTGGAATAATTATGAGGACAGTGACAGATGTAAACACCGTAAACCAGCTATTGACATATTCAAAGCAGGCAGAGGCAGGAATACACCAAAAAGCAATACAGATGTTGCTTGGAGCAGGAAATAATAAAAAACAAGACAGTTTAAGTATTTCTGATGCTGCACGAGGATTTTCAAAGCAATCAATAGCTGCACTGATAGATAAAAATGCGAATATTTCTAACAGTGAATTGGCTTATTATTTTGCAAACTATAATAATTCAGGTGCTATTTTGGATGCAATCAATTTTGGGGAGAATGTTTCCTGTGGATATAATTCTGATTTTAAGGAGTACGGGGTTATTTCCTTTGACCTTAATGGGAGCAGACAGGTAGTACCTAATTATGCAGTACCGAAAATGAATACAAGCACTTTGTCAGGCATCTGTGCTGAGAATAATTCTCTGGTACTAAGTAATAAAAGTTATTATTCATGGACAACATCAAGTGGCGGTAAATATACATGGACGGTCAATAATGGAAGGATAGGCTGGGCAGCCTCGGAATTGTTGCTTGCAGAGAATACAAATCAAAAAGGGATAAATTATAAGTGGGAAATGCGCAAAGCAAGTAATATTTTATCTGATCTGGCACAGGGAAAGAGTGTGTGGGGTTATCTCTACAGTAATGAGGAAGTACTGTCAGTCTGTGAGAAAGTCGGGATTTCTCCGGGATTCTTTTCTATAGATGCGGGAGCAGGAAAACACACTTATTTATTGCAGGAATCAGGAAAGACCATAAATGTTGATGCAAAGATAAAACAGTTAAATGATATAAACTGGATAGAAATCGGATATAAAGAAGGAGATACGTTTTCCGTTTATGGTAAAGAGTATGCTATTGACAGCAGTGGGCATATCAATGTTTCGGCAGAAGATGAATTTACATCAACGGAAATTAAATATCCAAGTCGTTCAATATAATAGAAATTATTTTAAGTTTCAATAACAGGGAGGCAGGAGTATGGCAATTACAGGTATCAATAACAGTAGTTACACATCGTATTATGCTTCAAATTACAAGAATACTATTAAAAAAACAGATAGTGAAAAGGATAGTACAAATACAAAAGACGGCAACGTGACAACAAGTACAGTTGAATTAAAAACATCACGTCCCGGTGTGACAAAAACAGAGCAGATTAAGACGGGGTATAGCAATGTAAATGATTATTCAAAATACTTGCAGGGAAAATACAATTACATGAATACGGTAACGAATTCAATGCAAGGGGTTCCGACAACAGTATCCGTTTCAAGTGCATTTTTACAGAAGTGTATGAATGCTCCGGAAAAAGCAAAGTATCTGGAGGAAAACTTAGCAGCCATTCCAGATTGTGCAAAAAGTGCGGTTAATGGATGTTTGGGCACTTTGACAAATCTGAGTTATAAGGTTGATGAAAACGGAAATATTTCGGTGGCAATATCTGGTACAAATGATCCAGATGGGAAAATAGCGAAAGAGAATGCCGAACGAAAAGCAAAAGAGAACAGAGAAAAAGAGGAAAAAGTAAAAGAGAAAAGAGCTGCTAAAAAAGCAGAGGAAGAAAAAGCTGCAAAGAAACGTACAGAAAAATCGGCAGAAAGAAAAGAAACGGGTGATTATACCTTATCCGTAACTGGTACTGATGTAAAAAGTATGACACAAAGCCTTGTAGCAGGATCTGTGAGTATTTCTGTACCTGATATATCAAGTTTTGATATTAAGGCATAGGAGGATTTGATAAAAGGAAAATATCACATTGGTGCATTGGATGGCATCACTAAAGAGTAGAGTGGCAGAAAGTCAGTAGATATAAAGTTATGGATATTTATTCTCATACAACAGAAACAGATGATGTTCTTTATGAAGAAATGAAGAAGTTTGAACATAGAAATAAGAGAAAAGCTGTTTCAGAAAACTGAGCCAAAACTGAACCAGCGAAGGTTTTGGAAGAGTTAAAACTACTGATATGGAGATTGTAGAAATAAATCAATTCTTGGAGTATAAATGCTCATAAGTAAATATTGATTAGTAAATGTTACGTCGGTACTCACATAGTATCGGCGTTTGTTTTTTATCTTAAAAATGTCGCTGGGACAGCGACCATATGAAGATTCATTTTAATTATACTCATATTGTAACAAAGACAGGCAATTGATTATTCCTGGAGAGAGATAGATTTTGTAACAAAGCCAATGAATGAAATGAGATTAATGGAGTGTACGGAATGTGAAATGAGTGTACCGGCGGCATATGATATAGATATGGAAGCAGACGATATAGATGTTACTGATACAGTTACTGTAGTCTGGACAATATCTTAGGCCTGATAAAATCTATGGCATTGTGTTTGTTGAAGTAGGAAAATGATGGTATAATTCTATTATTGATAGATTATAATAACTGGTGATTTTTGGAACAACGGAGGCGATTAAGATGAAGTTTGGAATGAAAACCTCCAGCATAAAGAAATCAATAAAGGCAGGAACATATAATATGAGTTTGAAAAATGTATTGATCATTGTTGATAACATTGACGAATCGATTGATTTTTATGAAGAACTGTTTGGACTGCGTGTGATTACAAGGCAGGAAGGTAATGTGATAATGTCTGAGGGGCTTGTGTTGCAGGATGTAGATGTATGGCATGATAGTACAAAAATACCTACAACTCCACATAATAATATGACAGAACTTTATTTTGAAGATAATGATATAGAAGGCATTATTGAAAAACTGGAGTCTGGCAAGTATGTTGTAAGTTATGTTACGGAATTAATGGAACTTGAAGGTGGACAGAAGCTTGTAAGATTTTATGATCCATCAGGAAATCTTATAGAAGTACGAACACCAATTAACTATAACTGATATAAAATGGATTTAAGGAGAAAGCGTACAGAAGATGATGATGTACGCTTTGCACAGTCCTTTGAAAAACTTATACTGATGGTAAAATCAAAAGAAGGTGCTTAGAGTGAGACTATTTAAGAAAAAGACAGTTACAAAGACATATGATAAGGAAAATAAGAAACCGGTAATCAAAGCGAGCATATGTAATGGGGAGCAGGTTGCTGGCTTTAAGGACATTCATACAGGTAAGATAGAAGAGGTTATGCTGATTAAGAATCATGCAGACCTTGATTCATTCAAGAAAATGTATGGAATAGATGGCGAGATAGAAAAGGAATATTAAACAATGTATTTGATTAAGACGATAAAAGGTTGTTTGTAAGATTAAAGAAGTTGAAAACAATACAAGAGTAATCTTATGTGATTTGTTAAATAAAAGAAAACTATGAAAAATTTTTATCCAAAGGATAATACACCAGGATGTACGAAGCAGGCATGTGGTTTTTCTGAGCGTTATCCCCAGTTTACTGAGAAGGGAGCTGTTATCATCGGAGTAAGCAAGGACTCTGTAGCATCTCACAAGAGATTTGAAGAAAAATATGGACTGGCATTTACGCTACTAGCAGATTCAGAGCGTAAAGTTATTGAAGCATATGATGTCTGGAAAGAAAAGAAAAACTATGGAAAAGTATCTATGGGCGTAGTGAGAACTACATATCTTATTGATGAGCAGGGAATTATCATCAAAGTCAATGATAAAGTCAAAGTAGCAGATGATCCTGAAAAGATGCTTAAGGAAATAGAGTGATGATCAAATCATATAGTCATGGTATAGCAACAGCAGGTTGCTTTTCTTTACATGATTTTACCTGTATCATAAAAAGAGAAACCAACTATACATGATACAAGGAGACGGCTATGAAAACAAAGAATATTATTTTGCAACTCCGTAAGGAAAGAGGAATGTAACAGGATGAGCTGGCAGATAAAATCATGGTAACAAGGCAGGCAGTATCACGCTGGGAAAATTGTGATACCGTTCCCAATATTGATACACTTAAGCTCTTATCGAAAGAATTTGATGTCTCAATTAATACACTTTTGGGAGAACCCAGAAAGCTGATCTGCCAGTGCTGCGGAATGCCGATTGATGATGATTCTATCCTGGGACGTGATAAGGATGGCACATTAAATGAGGAGTATTGTAAATGGTGCTATGCAGATGGAACGTACACATATAACGATATGGATGAATTGATTGATGTGTGTGTAAAGAATATGGTAAATGAAAATTTTACCGAAGAACAGGCACATTCTTATCTGAAAGAAATGCTTCCAAAGTTAGATTACTGGAAAAGATATGATGAGCTTAGTGACAATGGGCAGTTTGAAGAGTTTAAAAAGCAATTGATAAACGAAATAAATGATCTGCATATAGACGGATTTCCAAGGGTAGACAAACTAAATGCACTTGTGGGGAAATATGTGAATCTGGAATATACTCTGCCTAATGGACAAAAAGTGAAATTCCTTGATGATCAGAAAACTTATCTGGGGAATCAACTGGAGTCTGAATTTGGAGGAGACAGGTGCTTTGGCATTCTGGCAAGTATGGATTTTATTCTGGTATGTACATATGAGAAGGATGGGGAAAATCCAGAGCTTGTGATTTATAAAAAGAGATAATATACGAGATAATATAAGTAAAAAGAAAAGTCTTGACAAATAAACGACCGTTTACTACTGTTAAAGTGTAAACGGTCGTTTATTTATTTACGCGAGCAACGAGCCAAAGTCTGTGCTTGCACAAGACCTTGGCGACTGCCGCAATAACTTGAGAAACTCGCGTAGCGTGTTTCTCATAGTTTGGAGGAAATGTGCATGGGTAATAGGAAAGAGGAAATATTAATTGTGGCACTGCATTTGTTCGCCAGAGATGGTTACGAGGCTGTCTCCGTCAGTCAGATAGCAGGAGAACTTGATATGACAAAAGGGGCATTGTACCGTCATTACAAAAGCAAAAGAGATATTTTTGACTGTATTGTGCAGCGTATGGAGCAGCAGGATGGCGAACAGGCAACAGAATATGATATGCCACAAGAGGATAAAGAGAAAATGCCTGAAAAGTATGAGGCAGTATCATTTGATGATTTTGTAGAATACAGCAGGTCTATGTTTGAATACTGGACAGAGGATGATTTTGCATCATCGTTTCGGAAGATGCTCACAATAGAGCAGTTTCGCAGTGAAGAGATGCAGAAGTTATATCAGCAATATCTGGTATCCGGACCGACAGAATACGTGAAGGATTTGTTCAAAAATATGAAAATAATAAATCCAGAAGAGAATGCAATTAAATTTTATGCAAATATGTTTTTCTATTATAGCATGTATGATGGAGCAGCAGATAAAGCAAAAGTAAAAAGCAGGTTTGAACATATGCTGGGTAAAATTGTAGAAGAAATAAAACAGTAATACTTAAGAAACTCGCGGAGCGTGTTTCTCATAGTTTTAGGAGAGAACATAAAAGAAATGGAAAAAAGTAATATTATGATTCGTTTAGAGAAAAAGGAAGAGTATCAGAAAGTAGAAAATCTGATAAGAGAAAGTTTTTGGAATGTATATCGTCCAGGATGCCTTGAGCATTATGTATTGCATCAGCTTAGAAACAATCTGGCATTTGTTCCGGAACTGGATTTTGTGATGCTTCTTAAAGAAAATGATGAAGAGGGTAAGCTGATCGGTCAGAATATGTTTATGAGAACGAGTATTAAATCGGATGATGGAAGATATATTCCAATTATGACGATGGGACCAATCTGTATCAAGAATGAATATAAGAGAAAAGGATATGGTAAAATCCTGCTTGATTATTCATTGGAGAAAGCTGCAGAGCTTGGCTGTGGAGCACTATGCTTTGAAGGAAATATTGATTTTTATGGCAAGAGTGGGTTCAGGCAGGCAAGCGAGTATGGTATTCGATATCATGGATTGCCAGAGGGGGAAGATGCATCATTCTTCTTGTGTAAAGAACTTGTACCGGGTTATCTTGATGGGATTACTGGAGAGTATGCTACACCGGAAGGCTATCTTGTAGATGAGCAGGAAGCAGAAGAGTTTGATAAGCAGTTTCCATATAAAGAGAAAAAGAAACTGCCGGGACAGTTATTTTAGCGAAGTGGTTTTGTGAGGAGAATGCTGTATGATAAAGAAAAAGAGTTTATTGAATTATTGTGGATTACTTGGAGTAGCAGCTTTTTTGTCATATACGGCAGCGGTTGTATTTTCACCGCTTGCATATCCGGGATATGACTGGATGGCACAGGCGGTAAGTGACCTTAGTGCATCGAATGCACCATCGCTTCGGTTATGGAACCAGCTAAGCAGTCTGTATAATGTATGTTCGCTAGTGTGTGCAATGATGGTATGCGTAGGTATTCAGGATAAGATGCATATTTTTTCGACAGTGATTGTTGTTTTATTGTCCATAGTATCTCTGGTTTTGATCATTATTGCCGGAGCAAAGGATAAAAGCTGTCGTTCTTATGGCATTTTTGCCGCAATTGCTCTTGGTATGATGATGGTAGGTGCAATAGGAATGAATATTGTACCGAAGGATTATTTTGGGATTGTTGAAAGATTCAGTGTGTTTGCTGCGACAGGATATAATGCAGTGCTTGGAATAGAATTATTGCTTCAATGATATTTATAGCGATTGCTGGATGTTCTTTTGTATTTTCTAATCATAACTGTTGACAAGTGACCGATAGGTAACTATAATTAAAGTAACCAAAAGGTAACTTGATAACAGATTTAAATTAGGAGATAGACATGGAAAGCAAGGAAAAGAACACAAAGGAAAAAATACTGGAGGAAGCCTTGAAGTTATTTGCACAGAGTGGATATATAGGAACATCTATGAATGATATTGCTTCAAAGCTTGGAGTAACCAAGGCAGCATTGTATAAGCATTATAAAAGCAAGCAGGAGATATTGAATAGTATTATTGAAAAAATGAATGAATTGGATATTGAGAGAGTAAAGCAGTATGAAATGCCAGAGGGTGATCTGGAAAAGGTTACAGCCGAGTATAAAGAAACAACATTTGATAAGATTAAGCAGTTCACAAAGGTGCAGTTTCTTCATTGGACAGAGGAAGAGTTTTCAAGCTGTTTTCGTAAGATGCTGACATTGGAACAGTACAGAGAGCCACAGATGGCACAGCTATATCAGAATTACCTTGCAAGCGGACCATTAACTTATATGGAAGCTTTGTTTTCAGGAATGCTGGGCGATGAAGGTAAAGCCAGCCAGACAGCACTTGATTTTTATGGACCTATTTTTTTGCTTTACAGCATATATGATGGAGCAGAAGACAAAAGTTATGTGATAAAGTTACTGGAAGAGCATATGGATCATTTCTTACAGGAAATGCAGATAAGTTGAAAGGGTGAAGCAATTTGAACGATGAATCAGAGCATCAGGAATGGATTCTTTGCCCCAAATGTGGAAATAAGACAAGATTGAAGTTAAGGAAAGATACGGTATTAACAAATTTTCCTTTGTTTTGTCCAAAGTGTAAAGAAGAAAGCCTGATTAATGCAGAAAAATTTATAGTAAAGGAAGCCAGACGCTAAGACGCAGTGCAGATTGTAATATTACAGTTTTGCACTGCGTCATTTATATTATGGAGGTCAGACGAGTATTTTACAGAATTTGAAGGCAGTTACTGAGTGGTATAAAAGTATGTATTAACAGGAGGAAAAACAGATGAAACTTTATTTTGGAAACATGGTAACAACAGTTACAACACTTATGATTTTATCGCTGGTCGGGTTTGTAGGATATTCAATCAGTAGCAGAAGTAACATTAATTTCTGGGGCAGAAGGAGCCTGTTTGTTTTGGCATATGGTCTTGTTATATGCTGCTTTGCAGCTGCAAGAGACGGATTGGATAAAACAATTCAGTATACGATAGATGGAAGTTGTAATTCCGGTATATTTTCACTTGTGAGTGTTCCAAACATCGTTGGATGTGTCGGAGCTGCAATCATAATTATTGCAGCAATAGCAACACCAATTGCAAAGTCACAGCATATGCGTGAGATATGGTTTTATGTGATGTCAGGTGGAGTGATGCTAAAGATTGTAGTTATGGAGATTGCAAGAATTATACAGATGTTTTAGGAGTGTTTTCATGAGAGTAGAGACTGAAAGAATGTATCTTTATGCTTTAAGTGATGAAGAAATGCGGTTGGTTTTGAAAAAGAATCTGATCCTGAGATGAAACAGGCTTACACAGGAAGCAGAAGAATTTGATAAGCAGTTTCAATAATTATGCATCTTGGTACCGATTTTGTGCATGTTAGTTGTCTGTATATAGACAATGAAATCAATTAACGATAGAGTAATTATGGTGGTAAATTACCTAAAATGTATATGGAGGTTAGCTGATATGGAAGAACGAGGAGGAGTTTTAGTACAGAATGAAAAGCAGGCGAATAAATCGGTTGCTAAGGTCATGAGAATTACATTTTTGATTTTTTCGATTGTTTTTCTTTTAAATGTATTGGGCATTTTTGTTGTGGATATGAAAATAATGGCAATTGCATATGTATTGGGATCAATCTTGTTGTGGGTTCCTACAATCATTGTTAATATTGCAAAATTAGATGGTGTATATGTCAAATATGTGCTGACAGTCTGTGCCGTGATATTTGTAACTATTGTCACATCAACCTTGGGATATCATGCAGTACTTTTATTCATCTATGCAATTGCAATAGGCAGCTTGTACTTTTCTAAGAGAATCAATGTTTTGACTACTATATTGTCTGTAATAGGAGTATCGGTGGGGCAGATTATCTGTTATGCATTTGCAATTTTACAGGATAAGAATTTTACAACATTCTATAAATTAATTGTGTATGGAATTCTACCAAGGGCCATGGTGTTAATTGCAATTGCAGCTATATTTACAATGCTTTGTGAACGAACAGCCGGCATGCTGTCAAATCTGATGAATGCAGAAGAGCAGGAACAGATGATACAGAATATAAAGGCAATGCACAAAAAATCACAGGAAACCTCCAGAGCGCTTATGGACATGGTACAGGAGTTGTCCGAAATAACGGAAAGTTCGACGAAATCCAATGAGCAGATTGTTAGAGAAACCGGAAATGTATTGGAAAGCTTTAGCAGTAATACAAAAGAAATTACAAGTGCTAATGAACGTACGCAGGATATTAATGCAAGATTAGAGGAGCTTGCTTCTATCAATGTTAAGGTTTCCGGGCTTGCAAGAAAAGTGAATGAATTGTCAAAAGACAATCAGAGCAATATGGATCATGCAACAGGCAGTATGCAACAGATTCATATGAGCACAAATGAGTGCAAAAAAATTATATGCAGACTGGGCGAAGAATCAAAAGAAATTCTTGGAATAACCAGGACAATATCCGAAATCTCACAGCGGACTAACATCCTTGCGCTTAATGCAACGATTGAAGCAGCCAGAGCCGGCGAACATGGAAAAGGATTTGCTGTAGTTGCTGTGGAAATCCAGAAACTTGCAGAGCAGACCAAAAGAGCAGTGGATGATATCGGAAGAATTGTAACAGAATCTGTAAAAAACACAGATGGTGCAGTATCTGTTATGGAACAGAGCGTAAAACTCACAGAAACGGGAATGTGCAGCATTCAGAAAGTCGGTGATTCTACCTCTATGATAACTTTATCGAATGAGCAGATGACCAGACAGATTATGGAAATGGATAAGACAGTAGAAGATATAAGGATTCATAGCAGTGAAGTAGCATCATCCATGGAGCAGGTAAATATCAATACAAAAAGCAATTATCAGGCAATTGAACATGTAACCGCAGCAACACAGGAAAATAGTGCATGTGCACAGGCTATAGAAGATATGGTTGTGAGAATAAGGACGTTAGCTATGGAACCGGAAAGGAAAGATGCATGAGAGTAACGGAAAAACTTGTAAATAGTCCAGAGGAAGAGGGGGTTACTCTTGAGTACATAAGGCTTCATACCTTGTGAAATGGTATCTGGAAAAAGAGGAGGCAGATAAGATAAATCGAATGATTGAAGAGCGCAGAAGAAAAAAAGAAAATGGATGAAAGGGAACTATTTATGATTGATCCTTATATAACTGATGTTTTTGTGGATATATGAGCTGTTTTGTGGGTGTAAATCTGTTTATATCAGTGTTGGAGTACCTGTGGTTACGGAAAAAAGGAGTTGCTATTTTTGGGGCTCTATAATGACGAAAAATATGTGGAAAGCTTAAGTGGTTTTTATGAGGAGAATGTTGTATGATAAAGAAAAGAGTTGATTGACTTGTTCGTATAATGATTTAAAAAGTTTCAGACGTGAAGGATAACTTTATAGGCATTGCATTGGTATATTTTATGGCAAAATTTGTGAAAGGTAAATCCAACATATACTGCAGCATTTAAGGAAAGATGAAACAAAAAGGAGAAGATATGGGATCAGATATAATTAAAATCAGCCATCTGAATAAAAGCTTTGGCGAAGTAAAAGCGGTAAATGATTTGAGCTTTCGTGTGAAAAAAGGAGAATTGTTTGCGTTTCTTGGAGTAAATGGTGCAGGGAAAAGTACAACTATTTCCATTCTCTGCGGATTACTGAAAAAAGACAGCGGAACTGTTCAGGTAAACGGAATAGAAACTGACAAAGCCGGCGCACAGACAAAAAGGATGCTTGGTGTTGTATTTCAGGATAGCGTACTTGATAAACCGCTTACAGTGAAAGAGAACCTGATGAGCAGAGCTGCTTTGTATGGCATTACAGGAAATGCCTTTGATAATAGATTACAGGAGCTGGTAAAGATTCTGGATTTTGACGAGTTTTTAAACAGACCGGTAGGTAAGCTGTCGGGCGGTCAGAGAAGAAGGATTGATATTGCCCGTGCATTATTGCACAGACCGGAAATTTTGATTCTTGACGAGCCTACAACAGGACTTGATCCTCAGACAAGGCAATTAATCTGGAATGTTATAGAGACGCTTCAGAAAACAGAAAATATGACAGTATTTCTAACAACACATTATATGGAAGAGGCTGCTAATGCCGGATATGTTGTGATTCTTGACAAAGGAAGTGTTGCAGCAGAAGGTACACCGTTTGAACTTAAAAATGATTATGTACAGGATATTGTGTCTGTTTATGGTGTTTCTGAAGATGAAATAAAGTCATTGAACAGAGAATATAAAAAAATACGTGACGGATATCAGATAAAAGTAAGAAATACGAAGGAAGCTACGGAGCTTATCGTAGAGCATCAGGACCTATTCACGGATTATGAGGTGGTAAAAGGCGGTATGGATGATGTATTTCTTGCAGTCACAGGAAAAAAGTTAGGAGGTGAACGCTGATGAGAACAGTATTGGCATTAATGAACAGGAACAGGAAACTGTTTTTTAAAGATAAAGGTATGTTGTTTACATCAATGATCACACCCGTCATTCTGATTGTTTTGTACGCTACATTTCTTGCAAAGGTTTTCAGAGATTCTTTTACAGCTTCGATTCCGGATATGATAACGATTTCGGATAAGCTCATTAATGGAACTGTGGCAGCACAGCTGACGGCATCACTTATGGCAGTAAGCTGTATTACTGTAACATTCTGTGTGAATCTGACTATGGTGCAGGATAGGGCAAATGGAACAAGGAAGGATTTTAATGTTTCGCCTGTCAGCAGGGGAAAAATTTATTTAGGATATTTTCTTTCAACAGTAGCTAATTCATTGATGGTCAATGCACTTGCATTTGTGTTATGTCTTGGATATTTATTTAAAATGGGATGGTATATGAATACAGCAGACATATTATGGGTTTTATTTGATATGATATTGCTCGTTCTGTTTGGAAGTACACTTTCAAGTATCATTAGCTTCCCGTTGACAACACAGGGACAGCTTTCAGCTGTGGGTACAATTGTCAGCGCAGGATATGGTTTTATATGTGGTGCTTATATGCCGATTTCAAATTTTAGTTCAGGTCTTCAGAAGGCACTGTCTTATCTTCCGAGTACATATGCCACTTCATTGATTAAGAATCATATGCTTCATGGAGTTTTTAAGGAGATGGAGAGAAAACATTTTCCAGATGAAATGGTTGAAGCGATAAGAGATACTCTTGACTGCAATCCGGTATTTCATGGAAATGTGGTAAGTGTAAATCAGATGATTGGCATTATGATGGGAAGTATAGCTATATTTGGAATTATTTATTATTTAGTTATATTGCTGCCAGAGGGTGAGGGCAGACGATAAGCAGCATTATGTTTAGAAACATTCGTTGGAATCTCAATCGGTATTTATAGGAGAACTATAATTATGATTAGAGAATTACGAAAAGCAGATATAAATAGAGTTGCAAATATATGGCTGGATACTAATATAACAGCACATTATTTTATATCTGCGCAATATTGGAAAAGTAATTTTGAATTAGTAAAAGAATTGTTATTACAGGCAACTGTCTATGTCTACGAGGATAATCAAGAAATACTTGGCTTTATAGGGTTAAACGATGAATATATTGAGGGTATTTTTGTTTCTAATGAAATGCAATCATTTGGTATAGGTAAAGCTTTGTTGAATTATGTAAAAGATAAACGGAGCAAATTGTTTTTGAATGTATATCAAAAAAATACACGGGCAATATCTTTTTATCAAAGAGAAGGATTTGAAGTTAAGAATAGTGGTTTAGATGAAGCTACTGGAGAAAAAGAATATGTAATGGCATGGCAGCAGAAAGCATGTTTACAGGCAATATTGAATTAGTTATGCATACAATGTTAAACAAACTAAAAGAATGTGAATAAGACAGATCATGAAAACATTTGACATTTTTATATTTTTTTAATAATATTATGTTATGTGTGCTTTTTGCATAAGAATATTAAGAAAGAGAGAAAGAGTATGAACGAAAAGAAAGAGTTCAAGCCTTATATTCCGGCTGATAAGGTTATGCCTGAGTTAACAGTTACATCTGTTATTATAGGTGTTTTATTGGCTATATTATTTGGCGGTGCTAACGCATATTTAGGACTTAGAGTTGGTATGACTGTTTCAGCATCTATACCAGCAGCGGTTATCTCAATGGGAATTATACGTTTTATATTAAGAAGAGATTCTATATTAGAGAATAACATGGTCCAGACTATTGGCTCTGCTGGTGAATCAGTTGCAGCAGGTGCTATATTTACACTTCCAGCATTATTTATGTGGGCTCAGGAGGAAGGTACAGCGATGCCTTCTTTAGTTGAGATAGCACTTATTGCATTAATTGGTGGTTTCCTTGGAGTATTATTCATGATCCCACTTCGTAGTGCATTGATTGTACAGGAGCACGGTGTGTTACCTTATCCAGAAGGACAGGCATGTGCTGAGGTATTAGTTGCAGGAGAAGAAGGTGGTGCTAAGGCTGGTACAGTATTTGCAGGTCTTGGTATTGCTGCTGTTTATAAGTTTATAGCAGACGGACTTAAGGTGTTCCCAAGTGAGGTTGATTTCACAATCAAGCCATATAAGGGTTCAGCAGTAGGTGCAGATGTATTACCTGCACTTTTAGGTGTTGGTTATATCTGCGGACCTAAGGTATCATCATATCTTCTTGCAGGTGGTTCTGTGGCGTGGTTTATGATTATGCCATTAATCGCATTATTCGGTGGAGATAATATCATTGGTCCAGCACTTATTCCAGTTTCACAGATGAATCCATCACAGATATGGTCTAATTATGTACGTTATATTGGAGCCGGTGCAGTTGCAGCAGGTGGTATTTTAAGCTTAATTAAGTCATTACCACTTATTGTAAGGACATTTAAGCAGGCACTTAAGGGATATGGTAAGAAGGCAGATGGAGTAGAATCAAGATTAACTAAGGATATTCCTATGATGTTTGTTGTATTAGGAATCGGAGTACTTGCTATTATTATGTGGTTAATCCCAGCTATTCCTGTAAATCTTCTTAGTGCAATTATCATTATCATATTTGGTTTCTTTTTTGCAACAGTATCATCCCGTATGGTTGGATTAGTAGGTAGTTCCAATAACCCTGTATCAGGTATGGCTATTGCGACACTTCTTATTTCATCAGCGATTCTTAAAGCAACAGGTACTGTTGGAATGAAGGGTATGGTTGCTGCTATAAGTATTGGTTCTGTAATATGTATAATTGCAGCTATAGCCGGAGATACATCACAGGATTTAAAGACAGGCTATATAGTAGGTGCAACACCTTACAAGCAGCAGGCAGGTGAACTTATTGGTGTAGCTGTATCAGCTATTACAGTTGGTGGAGTACTTTATTTACTTAATGCAGCATGGGGCTATGGTTCAACAGAATTACCAGCACCACAGGCAACTCTTATGAAGATGGTTGTTGAAGGTGTTATGGGTAACAGCCTTCCATGGTCACTTGTATTTGCAGGAGTTGCAATTGCAATAGTAGTTGAGATTCTTCAGATACCTGTGCTTCCATTTGCGGTAGGACTTTACCTTCCAATCTATTTAAGCACACCTATTATGGTTGGTGGACTTGTAAGACTTTACTTTGATAAGAAGAAGGGTATTACAGAAGAAGAGCGTAAGACTAAGGTTAATCAGGGAATACTTTATTCATCTGGTCTTATTGCCGGTGAAGGACTGGTTGGTATCCTTTTAGCAGTATTTGCTATTATTCCTGTAGGAGCAGCTACTCTTGGCGATGTTATTAATATATCAAAGATTATTAATCTTGGTAATATCGGAGGACTTGTATTCTTTGCAGGTCTTGTTGCAACATTAGTAGCATTTATTAACAAAAAAGAAAAGAAGACAAAATAATAAATAATATGTTATAATGAGTCTGCCGGTCATGCTGCCGGCAGATTTTTATTTTTCTAGGATTAAAGGAGAAAGCTTGAGTTATGGCTAAGCAGAAGGATAATTACTTAGACTATGTTCCAAAGCATAATTCGTTGTTCGAATGCAGGGAAAACAAAAAAGGACATGTAGAAGTCAAAGTACACAATAAAGGGATTTTTAACAGAATAGCACAGCTTATTGCGCGAAAGCCCAGATACAGTTACATCGAATTAGACGATTTCGGTACATATGTATGGCATAGCATAGATGGTGTAAGAAGTATTTATGATATAGGACAGCTTGTGAAAGAGCATTTTGGAGATAAAGCGGAGCCGCTGTATGAGAGATTGTGTTATTTTATAAAGCTGCTTCATAAGAACCAGTTTATTGTATATATGAACAAGATAAATAAATAGTTAAACAGATAGTTAAACCAATAGAGAAATAGGCTAATAAATATATAAATAGATGAATAAAATAGATTTGCAGATTATAAATGTTTTAAAGGAGACAGTGTTATGAGAGTATTATCAGAATTAGAACCTAAAAATGTATTTTCTTTTTTTGAGGATATATGTAATATCCCACATCCATCATATAAGGAGGATAAGATCAGCAATTATCTTGTAGATTTCGCTAAGGAAAGAAAGCTTGAATATTATCAGGATGCACTTAACAATGTGATCATAATAAAGGAAGCATCAAAGGGTTATGAGGATGCAGCACCTATAATACTTCAGGGACATATGGATATGGTATGTGAGAAGACACCTGATTGTGATAAGAATATGGATGAGGATGGACTTGACCTTGAGATAAATGGTGATTTCATATCTGCTAAGGGAACAACACTTGGTGGTGATGATGGAATTGCTGTTGCTTATGCACTTGCAATACTTGATGATGACAGTATCGCACATCCACGTCTTGAGTTCGTGTGCACAGTATCTGAGGAAGTAGGCATGGAAGGTGCTTCTTCCATAGATGTATCCATGTTAAAGGGCAAAAAGCTTCTTAATATGGATAGCGAAGAAGAAGGAATCATGCTTGCAAGCTGTGCAGGTGGCTGCAGTAGCAGAGTTACATTAAAGCTTGATAAAAATAAGGTTACTGGAACAAAGATTAGCATTACTTTATCAGGACTGACAGGAGGACATTCGGGTGTAGAAATAGATAAAGGCAGAGGTAATGCAAATGTTCTTATGTCAAGAATATTAAGGGATGTTGTCGCAGACAATAATGTATATCTTGCAGCCTTTAATGGTGGAAGAAAGGATAACGCTATTCCAAGAGAATGTATGGCTGAGATTATCGTTGCAGCAGACAAGGCTGCAGATGTTAAAGCAGCTATTGAGAATACAGCAAAAGAGATAAAAGAGGAGTTTGCTACATCAGATGCAGACTTAAAGTGTGTTATAGATATATCAGAGGGTTGCAGCGCAGAGGCAGTAACATATGAAGATAGTATAAGAGCAGTTTCACTTATACAATCATTACCTAACGGAATAATGAGAATGAGCCAGGATATAGATAATCTTGTGGAAACTTCGCTTAATCTTGGTGTGGTTTCACTAGATGAATCAGGTATATGTCTTAGATTCTCACTTAGAAGTTCAGTAGGAGCTGCTTTGAAGAATCTTAAGGGACAGATTAAATTCGTTAGTGAAGCATTCAGGGCAAATGTTGAATTTACAGGTGAATATCCAGCATGGGAATATAAGAAGGATTCTAAGCTGCGTGATGATATGGTAAGGATATTTGAACAGATGTATGGTAAAAAGCCAACTATCGAGGCTATTCATGCAGGTGTTGAATGTGGTATACTTGCAGGTAAAATAGAAGGACTTGACTGCATATCAATGGGACCTGATATTTTTGATATTCATACAACTGAGGAACACCTAAGTATATCTTCAACTAAGAGAATGTATGAATATATACTTAACGTAATAGCTTGTAAATAATAACAGGATAATGGAGTACATTAAAGTTGGTGAGTCTATGTATAAGATATTAATAGTTGAAGATGACAGGATTATAGCTGATAATGTATGCGAACAGTTATTAAAATGGGGATATGATGTTAAAATAGCAGATGATTTCAATGATGTTTTAAAAATCTTTGTAAAGTATGAGCCGCAGCTTGTGCTTATGGATATCGGACTTCCATATTTTAATGGTTATCACTGGTGTATGCAGATAAGAAATATATCAAAGGTGCCGGTTATATTTATGTCCTCTATGTCTGATAATATGAATATAGTTATGGCTATTAATATGGGTGGAGATGACTTTATTGTAAAACCATTTGATATCAATGTGCTTATAGCTAAGGTGCAGGCGATGCTAAGACGGACGTATTCATTTGCTGAGAGTACGAATATCATAGAACATAACGGCTGTATACTTAACATGAATGACCAGACATTTATGTATAATGGGAAAAGGATGGAGCTTACTAAGAATGAGTACCGTATACTGCAGAGTCTTCTTGAGAATATAGGAAAAGTGGTTTCGCGTGATAATATTATGATGAAGCTTTGGGAAAGTGATGACTTTATTGATGATAACACGCTGACTGTTAATGTTACAAGATTAAGGAAAAAACTTGAACAGGCAGGGCTGAAGGATTATATAAAGACTAAAAAGGGAACTGGATATATTATAGAGTAGTATCCTTATATATCAGACAGCAGGGCTGATAGAAAGAGATGTAAGATGAGATTGCTATTTTTATATTTAAAGAATAAAAAGAGTAATATAATACAGGTTGTACTTGCTTATGTAGTGCTTCTGCTTGTGATATGGTTATACAATCTTCCATATTATGAGGCGTTTTCATTTGGAATAGAATTATATGGTGCGCTCTACATAGTAATCTTATATATGACTATTCGGTGTTTGCTGACAAAATAAGGACACTTGAAAGAAATATAAAGACAGATGATATACAGAATATAGCATTGCCGGATAAGAAGAATGATGTTGAGGCGTTGTATGCTGATATTATTATAAAACTACATGAACAGAAAAGAAAACAATATGATGCCGGTGTAGAAGCATCAAGAAATCTCAAGGATTACTATGCATGCTGGGCACATCAGATTAAAACTCCTATTGCCGCAGCAAAGCTGATAATCCAGTCACTTGGTGATGTAGTAAGGAATCTTGAGAATAATTCATGGGGCAGTTCCTATAATGAGAGTTATGATGAACATTATGATGATTTTAAAAACAATGAGAGTAATGAAAAAAATGATGATAATGATTTAGAAAAGCTTGACAGGAAGTTAAATGAGCTTAGTCATGAAATGTTCAGAATAGAATTCTATACGGATGCAGTTATGGATTATCTGCGGCTTGAAGATATTTCATCCGATTATGAATTCAAGCTGTGCAGACTGGACGTGGCAGTGAAAAAGGTGGTTAAGAAGTTTGCACCACAGTTTATCGGAAGGCATATTTCACTACATATTGAGCAGATTGAAGATTCAGTATGTACGGATTCCAAATGGCTTGGCTTTATTATAGAGCAGCTTATATCCAATGCAGTCAAGTATAGTAAAGATGGAGGAAGTGTAAGAATATATACTCTCCATGGCAATGGCGATATAAAAAAGAATTCAAAAGATGATTCTTTGCAGCTTGTGATAGAAGATACAGGAATAGGCATAAATGAAGAGGATATTCCAAGAATAATGGAAAGAGGATTTACAGGATATAATGGCAGGCTTGATAGGAAATCGTCTGGAATAGGTCTGTATCTGTGTAGAAAGGCGGCAGACAGGCTTGGATTTGTTATAACCTTTGATGCCAGTTATAAGAATGGCACCAGAGTTGTGATTGATATGACACAACGTTATACAAAGCATGAATAAACCTTACATTATTGTAAGAAATGAAAATGAAATGTAAGCTATATCAATGGCTGTGCATTTCATTTTTTTATATACTCTGTAATGTAATGAGCGTAAAGGAAAAGGAAGCGGCTGCGATAGCAGACATTTACTTTTCCAGCGCCATTAACGAACGAACAGCCATGCGAAGCAGGGCAAAAGAGCGCGAAGCGCGGGTTCGTGAGTGAAGGATAAACAAAGAGTAAAATATAATGTAAAGAAAGGCTGGTGCTAAAATGGCATTATTAGAGGTGAAAAATTTAAAAAAGGTATATACAACAAGATTCGGTACTAATCAGGTAAAGGCCTTATCAGATGTTAATTTCAGTGTTGAGAAGGGTGAGTATGTAGCGATTATGGGTGAATCAGGCTCAGGAAAAACAACGCTCCTTAATATTCTTGCTTCACTCGATAAGCCGACGAATGGCGAGATACTTCTTAATGGAAAGAATACAGTACAGATAAAGGATAAAGAACTTTCTGCATTCAGAAGAGACAATCTTGGTTTTGTGTTTCAGGATTTCAATCTGCTTGACACATTTACTATAAGGGATAATATATTTCTTCCGCTTGTTCTTTCAGGGAAAAAATATAACGAGATGGAAGAAAGGGTAAAGCCGCTTTCTAAAAGACTTGGTATAGAACAGCTTCTGGATAAATATCCATATGAGGTATCTGGTGGACAGAAGCAAAGAGCAGCAGTAGCAAGGGCACTTATAACTAATCCGCAGATAATACTTGCTGATGAACCGACAGGGGCTCTGGATTCAAAGTCCTCAGAGCAGCTTCTTACTCTTTTTAATGAAATCAACTGTGATGGACAGACGATTCTTATGGTTACACACAGCACAAAGGCTGCAAGCCGCGCAAACAGAGTGCTTTTTATAAAGGACGGGGTTGTGTTCCATCAGATATATAAAGGCTCAATGACTGATGACAGTATGTATACAAAGATATCAGATACGCTTACAGCACTTGCTACAGGAGGTGATAATATTGAGTAAAATGTTATTTCCTAAGATGGCAGTATCTAATATAAGAAAAAATAAGAAGCTTTATGTGCCATATATAATAACTGCCATATTTACAGTAATGATGTTTTTTATGAATATTTCTATTGTTAAGAATAAGAATGTTGCAGCTATGAGAGGCGGACAGAATGTAGTGGTGTTGCTGCAGGTTGCACTTGTTGTATCATTTATATTCTCAGCGGTATTTTTATTTTATACAAACAGCTTTCTTATGAAGCGAAGGACAAAGGAGATAGGCTTATATAATATTCTTGGAATGGAAAAGAAGCATATATCTCTTATGATGCTTTTTGAAAATGTAATAATAACAATAATATCATTAATAGCAGGTATAGTGTTGGGTATTATATTCAGCAGGCTTATGTTTCTTGTGCTTATGAAGCTGATTAAAGCCGACTCTGTTCCAGCATTTGTAATATCAACAAATGCGGTGGCTGTAACTATTATTTATTTTATAAGCATATTTGCAGTAATATTCATATATAATTTTGTCAAGGTACAGATGTCTAAGCCAATCGAGCTTCTTCATAGCGATGAGATAGGTGAGAAGGAGCCAAAGACAAAGCTTATTATGACAATTCTTGGACTTTTATGTCTTGGAGGAGGATATTACTTTGCACTTACAGTTTCTTCAATCCTTAAAGCTGTACAATATTTCTTTGTTGCAGCATTGTTTGTTGTTATAGGAACCTATCTGTTATTTACGGCTGGGAGCATTGCGCTGCTTAAGCTTCTGAGGAAAAATAAAAGGTTTTATTACAAGACAGGACATTTTACGGCTGTTTCAGGCATGCTATACAGGATGAAGCAGAATGCAGTAGGCCTTGCAAATATATGTGTTTTATCAACAATAGTTCTTATTGCGGTTGCATCTACTGTATCACTTTATGCTGGAATGCAGGATTCGCTGAACACTGCGTACCCTAGTGAACAGAATATCATTATATATGGAACAGATGCCGGTGTGCTTGATGAGACGAAAAACAGAATATATGATTGTATTGATGCACACAATGCTGTAATAAAAAAAGATTATTCTTATAAAACAATTTCTGTTCAGGGTCTGCTTAATACTGATAATACATTTTATACCGATAAGGATAATATGTCACGTTATGATGAAAATATGCTGGGAGTCTGCCAGGTTATGACAGTAGAAGACTTTAATAAGCTTTATGGTGATGATTATGTTATAGATGACAAAGCTAGTGCTATCCTTGTTACTAAGGAAAAGCTGGATAGTAAAGACAGCATAACAATAAATAACAGTGATAATGTATCAGAGTATAAGCTGATAGATGTGCTTACAGATGATGAGAAGTACTTTTCAGGTGCTGTCACGTCAGTAGTTAAGGCATATATACTTATAGTTAAGGATATGGATGAAATGAATCATATCAGAAATTTAGTATATGGTAACTCTGATAAGAGGTCTGCAAGTATTAGTTATAATATATATGTTAATACCAATCTTTCTGAACAGGACAGCAGACAGTTAAGTAAGGCTATAGAAGATGAGTCAAGTCCTGAAGCCTATGTTATGTGCGATAACAGATATGATATAGCAGAGGAGCTTACACAGTTGTATGGTGGTCTCTTATTCTTAGGCTGTTATATTGGAATACTGTTCCTTATGGCTACTGTTCTTATAATATATTATAAGCAGATATCAGAAGGGTATGAAGACCGCAGACGATTTGAGATTATGATGAAGGTTGGTATGAGCCGCGAAGAGGTTAAAAGGACTATTAAGAGCCAGATACTTATGGTGTTCTTTATTCCAATAGCAGTTGCTGCAATACATGTGATAGTTTCTTTCAGAATAATAAAAATGATAATGGTAATATTATCACTTGGAAGCAATATGGTGCTTTTTGTATGGTGTACAATATTCACGGTTATAGTATTTTGTATCATATATGCATTGGTTTATGCGCTGACTGCTAAAGAATATTATAATATAGTGCAGGGGTGATAAAAAGTTGTTTATTTAGTTCATTTGTTTGATGGAATTCAGCTGATGAAGTGCCAGGTAAGGTGTCTTGGAAGTTTGGGGAGCAGATGAAAACTTGCATTTTTGTGGCATCTGTGTATAATATATCAGTGAATGTAAAATACTATGAAAATATAATGGGGTGCTTGTGTATGACAGGCTGAGAGTAAGCAGAAGCTTTAACCCAGTAACCTGATGTGGATAATGCCAACGTAGGGAGATAAAGAAGTCGCGGGTGCGTTTTTATGTGCAGGAATCTTTAGTTGGGTTCCTGCATTTTTACTTTTAATTTTACTTCGTAAAACAAGGAGGTAAATACCTCTGCTCCTGAGAGAGCAGTCGCATTTTACTTCGTAAAACAAGGAGGTATATATGTATACAGCTTTAACTATTGCTGGAAGTGATTCTAGCGGAGGTGCCGGAATACAGGCAGATATAAAGACAATGACGGCTAATCGTGTATATGCGATGAGTGCAATCACAGCTCTGACTGCACAGAACACCACTGGTGTAACAGATATAATGGAGGTATCTCCTAAGTTTTTAGCAGAGCAGCTTGATAGTATATTTACAGATATATATCCGGATGCTGTCAAGACAGGAATGGTTGCTTCAGGTGAACTGATTGAGGTAATAGCAGATAAGCTTACAGAGTATAAAGCAGGGAATATTGTTGTTGATCCCGTTATGGTGGCGACAAGTGGGGCAAGACTTATAAGTGAGGATGCTATCAGCACATTAAAGAGCAGATTATTACCACTTGCAACAGTTATTACACCTAATATTCCTGAAGCTGAGGTGCTTTCAGGAGTGGACATCAAAGCAGCAGAAGATATGGAAAAGGCAGCAGAGCTTATATGTGACACATTAGGCTGTTCTGTTTTATTAAAGGGTGGACATCAGTTAAACGATGCTAATGATCTTTTATTCCAGAAAGGAAAAGAACCAGTATGGTTTTATGGAAAGCGGATAAATAATCCTAATACGCATGGAACAGGCTGTACGCTATCTTCAGCAATAGCCTCTAACCTTGCAAAGGGAAGAGATCTTGAGACATCAGTAAGGTGTGCAAAGAATTATATATCAGGTGCACTTGCTGCTATGCTTGACATTGGTAAGGGAAGTGGACCTATGAATCATGCATTTGCGATAGACGGAGAGTATCGTGACTTGCGTGAGCAGCCTGTCTTAACAAATAATAGATGAATATTTTGTGAAAGTATGGTAACATAGCATATGTTACACTAATAAATATTAAGAAGCAGATATATTGTTATTTCAAGAATAGAATAATTATAATAGATAATATTGATTTGCTTCATTAACAAGGAGGATTTTATAAATGAAAATAGCAGTATCATACGAGAATGGTAATATATTTCAGCATTTTGGGCATTCTAAGATGTTTAAAATATATGAGATAGATGGTCAGAATATTGTTGATACTAAGATTATAGAAGCACAAGGTTCAGGACATAGTGCGCTTGCAACAATGCTTGATGATATTAATGTGGATGCCCTGATATGTGGTGGCATAGGAAACGGAGCTATGGAAGCACTTGTTCAGATGGGTATAGAGGTGTGCTCAGGAGTATCTGGTGATGCAGACGAGGCAGTAGCAGAATATCTTAATGGCTCACTTGAATCACAGGGTGTTAACTGTGATCATCATAATAATGGAGAGGAACATAGCTGTGGACACTGTGGAAGTGACGAAGAAGATTGTGGATGTGGCAGCTGTGGTGATGATGATGGACATGGTTGTGGCGGATGTTCTGGCTGTGGTGGAAGTTATACACCACCTTTTGATGGTCCTAATGTCGGAAAGACATGCAGGGTGCATTATAAGGGAACCTTCAACGATGGAACACAGTTTGACTCATCTTACGACAGGGGAGAGCCACTGGAGTTCGTATGTGGTGCTGGTATGATGATACTTGGTTTTGACAGGGCAGTAGCAGCTATGAATGTTGGAGATGTCATAGATGTACATCTTATGCCATCAGAAGCATATGGTGAGGTTGAGCCAGAAGCATTTATAACAGTACCTGTTAAGGAACTTGGCTCAGGTGTAAAAGACCTTAAGGTAGACGATAAGGTATATCTTCAGAACGCACTTGGACAGCCTTTTGTGGCAAGAGTAGCAGCACTTACAGATGATGAGATAACATTTGATGCTAACCATGAGATGGCAGGAAAAGAGCTTAACTTTAAGATAGAGCTTGTAGAAGTGCAGTAGTAGAAAAAATAATAAAAAATAATAATGATATATTGACTAATGCAAAGCTGAGTGCTATTATTCTAAATAATTTAATAAGCTAAACCGTTGAAGCGGAGATAACGGCAATGATGCCTGTACAGAGAGTCTGCTAGGCTGAGATGCAGATAAGAAACAAGTTGTCAAATGGACCGCTGAGGGCACAAGGGAAATGCATATATGCATAGTATAGTGTGACGTTGCAGGCAGACGTTATATGCCGAGGGTATGTTTGTATCCTGCTAAGAGCATGATTGATATCATGAATTCAAGGTGGCACCGCGGATAGTGAATATAATATAAGCACATTATTCGTCCTTGACAGAAAGTATAATTCTGTCAGGGACTTTTTTTATGCATTGATGAAGGCTGAGGAGCATATAATGCAATCGTTACTAACAGAGAGTAGTGATGAGAAAGACATATTAATAATTATCCTGTGACAGATACAAAACAAGGAGGATTATATGATTAAAGAAGCGATTGTAAAGATTGTAAACAAAGGTGATTTGAGTTATGATGAGGCTTATGCTGTAATGAATGAAATTATGAATGGAGAAACATCTCCTACACAGAATGCAGCATTTCTTGCAGCACTTTCAACTAAGAGTACTAAGGCAGAGACTATTGATGAGATAGCCGGATGTGCAGCAGCCATGAGAGAGCATGCAGTTAAGGTTGAAACAGGTATGGATATATTCGAGATAGTTGGTACAGGTGGTGATAATGCGCAGAGCTTTAATATATCTACTACATCTGCACTTGTAGCAGCTGCTGGCGGCATGAAGGTTGCAAAGCATGGAAACAGGGCAGCATCTTCTAAGTGTGGAACAGCAGATTGTCTTGAGGCACTTGGTGTTAATATACAACAGGATCCAGAAAAATGTGTTGAACTTCTTAAGGAAGTTGGAATGTGCTTCTTCTTTGCACAGAAATATCATACATCAATGAAATATGTTGGTGCTATCCGTAAGGAGCTGGGGGTAAGAACAGTATTTAATATACTTGGACCACTTACTAATCCAGGTTCACCATCTATGCAGTTACTTGGTGTATATGATGAATACCTTGTAGAACCTTTAGCGCAGGTTCTTGTAAGCCTTGGAGTTAAGAGAGGCATGGTAGTATATGGCATGGATAAGTTAGATGAGATATCTATGAGTGCACCAACTAAGGTATGCGAGATTCGTGATGGCTGGATGAAGTCATATGTTATCAAGCCAGAGGATTTCGGATTTATGCGTTGTACAAAGGATGACCTTAAGGGAGGTACCCCAGAAGATAATGCAAGAATAACAAGAGCCATACTTAATGGTGAAAAAGGACCTAAGAGAGATGCTGTTCTTATGAATGCAGGTGCTTCACTCTATATAGGTGGAAAGGCAGACAGTCTTGCGGATGGTATAAAGTTAGCAGCAGAGCTTATTGATTCAGGCAAGGCTGATAAAGTACTTGATAAATTTATTGAAGTAAGTAACAGATAGTTAGAAATGGAGTAAATGTAGATTAAGATGAAAGAGTTAAGTAATAGATCAGCTGACTTTACAGATTCAGTTATAAGAAGAATGACAAGGGTTGCCAATAAATATGGGGCAGTTAATCTGTCGCAGGGTTTTCCTGACTTTGACCCACCAGAGGAAATAACAGACAGGCTGGCAGAAGTAGCTAAAGACGGACCACATCAGTATGCACTTACCTGGGGTGCTAAGAATTTCCGTGATGCCATAGCTGATAAATACGAACATTTTTCAGGAGTAAAGGTTGACCCTGAATCAGAGATAGTCGTTACATGTGGAAGTACAGAGGCTATGATGGCAACTATGCTCAGTATTACTAATCCGGGTGATAAGGTTGTTATATTCTCACCATTTTATGAAAATTATGGCGCAGATACTATACTTTCAGGGGCAGAGCCGGTGTATGTTCCACTTGTTCCACCTGAATTTACATTTGATGCTGCAAAGCTTGAGGAAGCATTTGCAAGTGGAGCCAAAGCACTTATATTATGCAATCCGTCTAATCCCTGCGGAAAAGTATTTACCATGGAAGAGATGCAGACAATAGCTGAACTTGCAAAGAAGTATGATGCTTATGTTGTAACAGATGAAGTGTATGAACACATAATATATGCACCTAATAAACATGTTTATATGCAGGCACTTGACGGCATGAGAGAAAGAACTATTGTATGTAATTCTTTGTCGAAAACATATTCTATAACAGGCTGGAGACTGGGTTATGTTATAGCTAATCCGCAGATTATAGACAGAGTAAAGAAAGTCCACGATTTCCTTACAGTTGGGGCAGCAGCACCACTTATGGAGGCGGCTGTTACGGGCTTAAAGTTTGATGATGAATATTATGACAAGCTGGCAGCACATTATGCACATATGAAAGAAGTGTTTGTAGGCGGACTTAAGGAGCTTGGACTTACATATACAGATCCACAGGGTGCTTACTATGTTCTTGTTGATGTAAGCGAATTCGGTGTTAAGGATGATGTGAAATTCTGTGAATGGATGGCACAGTATGTAGGTGTTGCAGCAGTTCCGGGCTCAAGCTTTTTCAGGGAGAATGTACATCATCTTATAAGATTTCATTTTGCGAAAAAGGATGATACGCTTAAAGAGGCTATAAGAAGACTTGCGACACTTAGGGAGAAGGCTTTGAGTGTTGGAGAAGCTGAGTGGAAATAAATTTATCAGAGTGACATTTTCTGTCTGCATAGCTTGTTATAATTGTGTTATTCATACATAGAGAGTGTATAATCACATTCACAGTGTATGTGTATATGCTAGGAATAAGAGGATAACACGATGAGAAGAATGAGCGATGAGGATGCAGAACTTATTTTCAGGCAGTTAAGAAAATGTAGTTCAGATGAAGAATTCAGAGGTCTGATAAGCAGTCTCAGGGATGGAAATATCGTTAAGCCAGAAAGCTATGACGATTATATAAAGCATGAGAGCGTTTTAAAGCATTTGCAGGATAATACGGTAAATATATTACTTACAGGTCCTGTCGGGACAGGAAAAAGTGCAACAGTTAATGCAATACTTAAAAAGGATGCAGCTGTTGTAGGAAGGGGCTTGTGTCCTGCCACAACTGATATAAAAAGCTATTCAAATGGTAATATTGTCATATGGGATACTCCGGGGCTTGGTAATGACAGACAGAGTGATAAAAAAATATCTGATAATATTATTAATCTGTTAAGAAGAAAGCAGCATAATGGAAAGTATCTGATAGATATAGTTATTATAATACTCAATGCTGTAAGCTGTGATTATATGGTTATGTCCGAATTATTCAATAATATACTTATTCCATATATGGGTGAAGATATTAAATCGCGGGTTATTGTTGGATTAAACCAGTGTGATATACTTATGCACCGCGATTACTGGGAAAGATGGAACAGCAGTCCTTATGGGGAGCTTGTGGCATATATGAGTGATAAGGAAAAATATGTTGAAACACTTATACATAACACTATATGCACTGGTATGTCAGATACGGAAAATGTGAATATAAAAGCTGTGTGCTATAGTGCAGGCTATAAGGAAGCAGGAGAAAAGCAGAAACGGTCATATAATATTGACAGACTTATGAGCAGTGTGGCAGAGAATATAAATGCGTAAATAAAAAGACAGAACTATTACAAAACAACTGATATGCAGGGATGTACTTACATACAATATCATATCAGAGTTTAGTTATAGCCCTGTCTTTTTCTGATGTCTGTGAACTTTCACCTTGATGAATTCAATAATCTCTTCTTTATCATCATCTGATAACTGGTCGAAATAATAATATAATTCCTTTTCAATAGCACTAAAAAACTGAAATTTCTTCTGATTATTAGTATTGCTGAAATATTCTATAAAACCCTCAAGGTCTATGCTTGCCTGTGAAGGCGCTGGAGCATCATAAGAAATATCTCTATCAACATCAAGTGTAAGCTGCATAAGGTCATCAACAGATATGTTATATAACCCGGCAAGCTTGAATAATGCATCTGGTGAAGGAGTTCTTTTGCCAGTTTCATAGTGCGAATATGTCTGCCTAGCTATTCCGAGAACGGATGCAACATAATCCTGTGTGTGTCCATGAATGTTGCGCAGCTCTTTGAGCTTGGCAGGCAGTAGCTTTTTGTTCATATATAATCCTCATTTCTGCCTGCATTATACGTTGAAGCATGTTATCAGATGCATTCTGATAACATAAAGTGATATCAATTATTATCTGTATTCCCGACATATATATAACATCACTATATCACTTAGTATATGGAAGATTCTAGATGTTTTATGGTAAAAATGTGTAAACAAATGTAGCAAAATATGTCAATTTATGTTAAAAATGTGTAGCGCAAGGCGATATATTGTGTTAAAATATGCGTAGCATAGCTGATTATGTATATATATTTTGACAAAATTAATAAAATATGCATAAAAATACATACTATAGTGACAAAACGACAAAAAAGTAATAAAATAGACACAAAAGTTTGTAGCGAATGTCAAAGAAAATAATATAAAAAAATTTAAGAGTGACACGATGTGTCCATATCTGTATGTATTATATAAGAAAAGATAATCAAAGAAATTATAGAATACGAAAGGATATGTGACTATGAATAAAAAAGATATTAATGGTGATAGAGATGCAGTGAATATCAAAGATGCAAAAGTAAATGAAGTTGAAAGTGATGGTATAGAGGTGGATAGCAGATATAGTCAGAATGATGTGCGTGAAGACATGGAGGATGAGCATACACAGAAGACAGAAAAAGCAGGCAAGGATAAGGTATTAAGAGTACTTGATATATATAAGAAGCTGATGGATGGCGAGCTGATTAATAAGGCACAGGAAGCCCACAACTATAACGTGGCAGAAAGAAGTATACGAAGGGATATAGATGATATTAAAAGCTTTATGGCTCAGGAGGCTGATAAAACAGGCGTAATCAGAACAGTTGATTACGATTACCAAGATAAGGGTTACAGGCTTAGAGAGGTATATAAGATGAAGCTTAGTAACAGCGAAATACTTGCTATATGCAAGATACTTCTTGACAGCAGGGCATTCACAAAGGAGGAAATGACAAGTATTCTGCAAAGACTTATAGAGTGCTGTGTACCAGATAAGAGCAGGCAGATAGTAAGTAATCTTATAAAAAATGAAACATATCACTATGTAGAACTTACTCATAAGTCAGTATTTATAGATAAGATGTGGGATATAGGAACAGCTATCCAGAATTGCAATTATATTGAAATGAATTATCACAGAAGCAAGGATAATGCGATAGTTAAGCGAAAGGTAAAGCCTGTAGCAATTATGTTTTCGGAATACTACTTTTACCTTACAGCATTTATTGATGATGAGGAAGTCAGGGCAGACTTCGATGTGTTAAATGACTCATTTCCTACTATATACAGAATAGACCGGATTGAAAGCTACAAGGTGCTGCCAGAAAAGTTCAGGATACCTTATACAGACAGATTCGAGGAAGGAGAATTCAGAAAGCGCATGCAGTTTATGATGGGCGGCAGACTCCAGAAAGTCAAGTTCAAGTACAAAGGCAGCAGTGTAGAGGCAGTTCTTGACCGACTTCCAACAGCCCGCATAATAGACGAAGAAGATGGAGCGTATATCATATCTGCTGAAGTGTTTGGAAAGGGGATTAATATGTGGCTTAGGAGTCAGGGGGATATGGTGGAAGTGATGGAAGAAAGGTAAGGAACAATACTTAAGAAATGTGAGGGTAAATGTATGGCGAAACATTTTATAGCTGTTGAAAGAAATGGTTCAATGGTATTTGAAGAGCAGGATATTGATGACTATGGAAAATTAATAAAAAAAACAGATGACAATGTAGTTTTATTTACACAGAAAGATAAGTGCGATAAATATGATTATTTAATTGCAGTTGTATGTGGAGCAATTGGAGGATTAGTAGATGTATTTCTTGTTGGGTCTCCTGGAAATAGTGTGTTAGGAGGATGGACAGATAAGCAGGTTGATAATGTTGTAATGCAGTTTTCAAAAATGACAGGATGGCATCCAAAGTCAGGAAATGAAAAAAATGTTAAAAGTGCTATTGGTCATTTGGAAAGAAAGTTTAAAGTTAATTATGACAAAAGTGTATCTTCAAGTGCTAGTGCCGTGGGACTTACACCTAGAAATCATCATATGAAATCATTAGCACATTCTCCAGATATTATTGGTTTATTTTTTTCAATATTAAACCAGTTTACATCTACATCAACTTTTTTGAGTGATGGCAGACTGATTACAATGGATACAGAAACATTTGAGTTAAATGGGAGCAATTTTATATCTAAAATTTTTTGTGGTATATACAATTGGATTGGACATTTAATGTCAGATGTGGCTGGAAGCTCTGGAAGTTCAGGACGTGGAATGGGAATAGTAATGCCATTTTATGAATTGTTTAATCTGTGTGACTTTGGTGAATTTAATATTGGGAAAGAAAAAGGAACTATGGCAGATGTGGCTATGAAAGCTTTTGAAAATGGCTATGATGCAAGATTTGCATTAACAATGGCAATTCCAGTAGTCATAACAGATTTAAGCATAAAATTATTGTGGTCCTTAAGACGATATTTGCAATTCAAATTACCTATAAAAGAATGTATTCCGACAATGAAACATCCAGACCTTAGAATAATGTTGATAGTTGGAAATGGTACGTTATGTGTAATTGATGGAATAGATGCTGGAGTAAAATCAGGAGGTGATATAGTTACATTTTTTATGAGATTAAACTTAGTTGCATGGTTTAAACTTGTAAAGATGGTTGTAAAAGAAGTTCTGATACGTGTTGGAATACCAAGCTTTGAAAATAATATTGAAGCTTTAAAACGTGCAAGTGAAGGAATAGTGCTTTACTTGGATAAGTTGAAGGAAATAGATATAGAAGCATATAAAAAAGAGGTAGAAAGATTTAAAAAATGGGATAAACAGTTAAATGAAATAAAAGATGACATTGAATTAAACAGGTTTTTGTTAGAAACATATGATAAGTTTAATCTGGAACTTCCATGGAAAGGTGATTTTGATACTTTTATGTCAGATAAAAGTAATCATTTGGTTTTTAGTTAATGTTTAAGTGTAATAAATGTGGACAGTGTTGCAGAAACCTTAGATTAAATAGTTTATATGCATATCTGGATGATGGTACAGGATGTTGTAAATATCTTAAAGGTAATGAATGTTCTATTTATGACAAAAGACCAGTGATATGCAATGTTGATAAATGTTATGAGTTATATTTTTCTAATATTATGACTTTAGAAGAATATTATAAAAAGAATATGGAAGCTTGTAAAATTTTAAAAAATAAAAAAAGCTTAAATAAATATTAAGGAGGAAATAATTATGCCATTACCATTTATATTAGCAGGAGCAGCGATAGCTGCAGGAATAGGAGGAGTAGGAGCAGGTATCAATGGTGGAGTCAAAATGAAAGAGGCCAAAGACACCATGGAACATGCAAAAAGCATGATGGAACGTGCTCAGGAGTCAGTAGAAGAAAATAATAAAAAGACATTAAAAACTATGGATAAGATTGGAAAAAGAGAACTTGAAGTGTTATCTTCATTTAAGGATTTCTCTGATTTAATTGAAAAAATTCAGGGAAGGCCAGAATTTAAGAACTATAGTCAGGGAAAGTATGATATTCCAGAATATAATCCAGAAGATTTAAAGAATGTGTCTGTTGGAGCTGGCGTTTTGCTTGGTGGATTAGGAGGAGCAGCGGTTGGAACAGCAGGAGGCTTTGCAGCAGCAGGAGCTACTACATCAGCAGTTATGGCATTAGGAACAGCCTCGACAGGAACAGCAATCTCAACTTTAAGTGGAGCAGCAGCTACAAACGCTACACTTGCAGCATTAGGAGGTGGAGCAATTTCAGCAGGAGGCGGTGGTATGGCATTAGGAACTGCAGTTCTTGGTGGTGCAACGCTGGGAGTTGGATTGTTAGTTGGAGGCATAATATTTAACTTCACAGGAAGTAAAATGTCTGATAAAGCTGATGATGCATATAGGCAGGCGAAAAAAGCACAAGAAGATGCTGAAAGAATAATTAATTATCTGAATGAATTGAATGATACTGCAAAAGATTTTTATGAAGCACTTAATGGAACAGCTGTTGTATATGAAGATTTATTAATGGCTTTGGATAGACTTATTAATCGTCAACATAAGGTAAAATGGGTTGAATATAGTAATTCTGAAAAGATGTTAGTGCAGAATTCAGCTCTGATAGTAGGTGTTTTATATAAGGTTTGTCAGACAAAGATTGTCAAGGAAAATAAGAACAAAGATGATTTTAATGAGATTAATAAGCTGGATGTAAGAATGGCAATAAAAGATTGTCAGTCTGTTGTGGAAGATTTAAAAGCATCCTAAAAACTATAAATTAACAAATTCGTCATTTCATATCAATATTTAAGAAAATCATATGTGATGAAAAAGATGAATAAAGAAAATAAGAGAGGCTGTCAATAAACAAGCCTCTCTTATTTTTTATAATGTAACAATATTTATATATCAGAGTATATTCCTACACCCCACTATAAGCACAATAACCCCCATCAACTGGCAATACGATGCCGTTTACGAAGCCAGCGGCATCATCGCTTGCAAGGAATAATGCTGCGCCGATGAGTTCTTCAGGATTGCCAAATCTGCCCATAGGAGTGCCGGCTATTATTTTCTTAGCTCTTGGTGTTGGTGAGCCGTCTTTGTTGAATAACAGGTCGTGGTTCTGTTCGGCAGCGTAGAAGCCGGGAGCGATGGCATTACATCTTATACCGCTTTCGCCGAAATGTGTGGCAAGCCATTGTGTGAGATTTAAGATAGCACATTTGGCGTTGCTGTATGTAACGACCTTTGTTAAAGGAAGTATTGAAGATACAGAGGCAATGTTTATAATGCTTCCGCTTCTTTTTTTCACCATATCGCGGGTAAATACCTGAATAGGAAGGAGTGTTCCCATAAAGTTAAGGTCCATAACTTCTCTTATCTTAGTTTCATCAAGGTTCCAGAATGAATAATCATCTGCGCCCTCTTCTTTTTTAAGCATTTCTGTTGATGTAATTGCACCGGGCTGGTTGCCGCCAGCACCATTAATGAGGATATCGCAGCTTCCTAAGTCGGCTTTGATAACTTCATATATTTTAGTAAGTTCTTCTTTGTCTGTTACATTACAGCAGTAGCCGTTGATAGTAACTGTAGCATTGTGTTCTTTTAAGGCATTGTCAGTAAGTTCGCTGACAACTTTTGCCATCTTTTCCTTATTACGTCCGATAAGTGCAACTTTTGCACCGCTTACAGCAAGTCCGTAAGCCATGGCAGAGCAGAGTGTTCCGCTTCCGCCAGTTACGATAGCAGTTTTTCCTGAAAGATTGACGCTAAATGGTATTTTCATATTTAGTGACTCCTTTTTAAATTATTATTATATATGTATCTAATCTTCATTGAACCCATTCATAAGAAAGTCATTCCAGCGGGCATTGACTTCTTCAAGCTCCTTCTTTTCCATAATTTGGTTGCGATCTGACAGGATAGATATCATCTCATCTGCAATTTCTTCGACAGGGGGATGGTCATAGTGGTATAAATATCCTATCATACGCTGTGCCGTGAAGTCGGTGTTAAGATTTTTGGTTATTATATCGCAGAATTCTTCCGGATAGCCTCTTTCAAGCATCAGCTTATATAGCTGCATACTTACTTCTGTTCGTTGTTTCATATCTGATAATCTCCATAGAGCATTGTTATATGTACATTATTAATGATGTAATATTAAGAAATCGTTAGAATTACAGGAAATGCACTAATCGGGATATATATGTTGCTATAAATAAAGTGGTTTGTTGTAAGAGTAATTACTATCAATTTCATTTATCATTATATATAAAAAAATCAAAATCACAACCCATAACCCACAAAATAAGTAAAATTAAAACATAGTTTTGTAGAATATTATTATTGGCTTTCGTTGTTATTAGTTTTATATTAGGTGTGTTAATCAATTTTATTAATCAGTTTCATGTCTAAGAAAATTGAAAAATTATATTGATTATGTTATGATTAAATATCAATAATTCGTGATTATTATGTTGTACATAAGAGGTGTTTATGAAGATATTGTCGAGGGTTATAGACAGGGTAAAGTCAGTATATCAGTATGAAAAAACAACGCGTATAGATGCAGGGGCTATCCAGAATGTTATGATAATATTTGCTATTGTTATGATGCTTATTAATATACAGAATTTCAGACTTGGAGAGTATTTTGTAACAGCACTTACGCTTGTAGTGTCATGTATCAGCATATTTGCAATTCTTGCACTTGGATATTCAGATAAGATATATGTGATATGTATGGCTTCTGTGGTTATATTTCTTATATTATCAATACCGATATCGCTGCTTGGTCTAAACAGGGGATTTGCGCTGTTATGGTATTTTCTGATGCCGATTGTATCGATAGTTCTTCTTGGTATGCCTTTTGGTATTCCTGTGAGTGGAAGCTTTGGTATATATATTACGGTTATGTTTTATACACCACTTAAAGGCTTGCTTATATATGATTATCCTAAGTATTATCTTTTTTATTATCCGATATTTTACTGGTCTTTCTGTATAATAGTTGTGGTTATGGATATATTTTACAAGCGTTATCAGATGAATCAGGAGGAGAATGAGAGAAGTCTGGAGCGCGATGTAACAGAGGCACTGTCAGAGAGAAAAAAGCTTATGATAGATGCGGTTACAGCCATAAGCCAGATGCTTGATGAAAAAGATGGTTATACACAGCAGCACTCAAAGAGGGTGGCTGAGTATTCTATGATTATTGCAAAAAATATGGACTGGGAGTTCTCAGAGGATGAGCTTGGTATCATATATAGGAGTGCTTTGTTACACGATATAGGAAAGATAGCTGTGCCGGACAAGGTGCTCAATAAGCCTGGCAAGCTTACTAATGAAGAGTATGATATTATGAAAAAGCACACTGTATGGGGAGGAGAAATTCTTGAAGGTCTTGAGTTTCTTCCACAGGCTGACCTTGGAGCTATATATCATCATGAGCGTTTTGATGGAACTGGATATCCATATGGTATAAAGAGTGGCACACTTCCGCGTATGGTGCGGATAATAAGTGCGGCGGACACGCTTGATGCCATGAATTCTAACAGGTGTTACAGGAAGCAGTGCGACAGGGAATATATTATAGGTGAGTTTGTGAAAGGCGCGGGAAAGCAGTTTGACAAAGAGGTTGCGGACACGGTTGTAAGGCTGATAGAGGATGGTAAGATAGTTATATAAATGTATTTTGATAAAAGATAATGGGGATTTGATATTGTATATTTTATTAGGTAAGAGTATTGTGTTTGTGTTACAAGGATATATATAATATTAATAGAAAAGGATGAGTATATGGAATTTAGGATAAAGAAATCATGGAAAGATATAAGTTATCGTGAGATATTATTATGTCCATATGAGGATAAAATGCTAGCATTGTGGGTAAAGCTTGCATTTTGGCTTGTATGGCTTATTAATATACCGGCAGGTATTATATATGGAGCATCATTTCAATATATAGCATATGTTTTATCAATTGTGTTTGCTATTGGAATTAATATTGCCATATCAGCAAAGAATTATAATATATGGATAGATTTTATTACGCTGGCACTAGTAAGCATACCAGTGTATGGTATATTTTTTAGTGCTTATATAAAGGCGTTCAGTGTTATGTATCCGGTATTTTTTTCGTTCAGTGTTGTATTTATTCTTGGAATAAAGTACAGTTTTTTTATTAATTTCGTATGTACAAGTTCAATTATATATTGCTGTCGTATTAATAAGAATCATATGATGATAGATATGTATGGAGAGAATGTGGTACTCAGACTCCCATATCTTTTTATATGTATGCTTCTTATAATATACTGTCTTATGTTTATTATACAGAAAAAATGGATTGAAAAAAACAGACGTAAACAGGTGCTTGAAAGCAGGATATCTGAGGAGAATACCAGACTTGAAAATATGTCTATGAAGGTTATGAGTACTATGGTAAGGGCTCTTGGTGCGAAAATTCAGGGTGAAGAGGAGCACTTAAGGCAGGTGGCAGAGTACGCAAGGCAGATAGCCCATTATAAAGGACTTGAGGAGAAAATGTGTTCAAATGCATATAGTGCGGGGCTTCTTCATGAGATTGGAATGGTTGGAATACCGGATGCGCTTATCGAAAAGGAGAAGCTTACAGAAGAGGAATATGCTATATTTAAGACTTATGTTGACAAGAGTTATGCAATCATAATCATGCTCAGGTCTTCAAGTGCGGAGAGTATAGCAGAGGCGGTGCATTATCATAGGGAAAGTTATGATGGAAACGGATATCCTGATAAGTTAAAAGGCGAAGATATTCCTTTGCTTGCAAGGATTCTTGCGGTGGCAGATTATGCTGACAGGCACTTAAGAAGAGGAGAGGTTAGGGAAAGTGTAATAGAGAAGATAAATGCGCTGTCGGGTGTGCGATTTGAGCCGAAGGATGCACAGATTATGATAGATATATTGAGGGAGTAAGATATTTATAAATGAATTGACAATGAATATGAGAAATGACTAGATGAACTATAAATGAGCAAATTTAAAATATTGCACAATTATGTCCGCATCAGAAAAACAGATTTTTCATAATCTTTTGAAATGTATCTGAGATACAAACGAAAACAATTTATTTAGTGCATTTAAAAATATGCTTATTAATAGATGAAAATAAATTAAGGGAGATTAAATATTATGTCAAATATAAAGTTAGGATGCCACGTAGGTATGGCGGGTAAAGAAATGTTTCTTGCATCAGCAAAGGAGGCGGCTTCTTACGGGGCTAATGTTTTTATGTTGTATACAGGAGCACCACAGAACACAAGAAGAAAGGATATATCTGAGCTTAATATTGATGCAGGCTGGGAATATGCACATAGCCACGGCATTGATGAGATAGTTGTGCATGCGCCTTATATTATCAATCTTGCCAATACGGTCAAGCCTGAAACATATGAGCTTGCAGTTGAATTCCTTGAAAAGGAAATAGTAAGGACTGCGGCTATGAGAAGCCATATACTTGTGCTTCATCCGGGAAGTCATGTTAATGCTGGTGTTGAAGCTGGTATCTCACAGATAATAAAGGGGCTTAATACTGTGTTAAACCAGAATGATGATGATGTGTATATAGCACTTGAAACTATGGCTGGCAAGGGAAGTGAGATAGGAAGAACATTTGAAGAGTTAAAATCAATATATGACGGAGTGGATAAGAAAGACAGACTCAGGGTATGTTTTGATACATGCCACGTCAATGATGCAGGATATGATATTGTCAATCATTATGATGAAGCATTTGATGAGTTCGACAAGGTTATCGGACTTGACCAGATAGCAGTATTTCATATTAATGACAGTATGAACCCGCTGGGTGCGCATAAGGATAGACACGCGAATGTAGATAAGGGAAATATCGGATATAATACACTTCACAGGCTTGTGCATGATGAAAGATTTGTGGATGTTCCTAAGATACTTGAGACACCTTGGATAGCAGTAGAAGGCAGTGATAAGAAGGTGCCACCTTATAAGGAAGAGATAGCATGGCTGTTACAGGATTAAAATGTGTAAAAAATGCAATTTTTCATAGGACAGACAGCCTGGATTGTGATAAAATGCAGATGAATAAAAAGTAAGACAGAAATGGAGGATTACTTATGAAGCTTATAGCAATCGTAGATGATAATTATGGAATGATGTTTAACAACAGAAGACAAAGTAAGGATTCAGTCCTTATAGATAGAATAGCAGAGCTGTCAAAGGACAGTAAGCTGTGGGTATCAATGTATACAAGGTCATTATTTCCACATAACACTAACATAGTGTTAAGCCAGAACTTTGGACAGGCTGATAAGGAGGACTACTGCTTTGTAGAGGATGACAAGGTATCAGATATTAAAGAACATATCGATATAATATACCTTTACAGATGGAACAGGGTATATCCTTCTGATACAACATTTCCAGAGAAGCTGCTTAACGACTTCGTGCTTGAGAATACAGATGAATTTCAGGGCAGTTCGCATGATAAGATAACAGAAGAAATATATAGAAAAAAATAAATAAATACAAACGATTAAGATTAATATAAATGGAGATTTGTTATGCTTAAAATATTAGGAAAAAAGCTGCGATGGCTCTATGTGACACTTGCCATTACACTGGCACTGGCCATGAGTACAGGTCTTGTGGCATGTTCATACTCAGTTGATACATCGGGAACAGTACAGAACACAGTACAGAGTTCTTCGCAGAACAGCAGTGATAAAAGTACTGCTTCTAAAGATACAGGCAGTAAAGACAGTACATCGGGTGCAGCCGGATATGAGGAATTTATAGCGTCAATAGCTTCACTTCCAGAGTATACGGGAAGCCCATATATCATTGTTAATGACAACACGCCGTTCTTTACGGATGATGATATGACAACAACATCTTTCGAGAACTATGGAGAGCTTGACTCTCTTGGAAGATGTACAGCAGCTTATGCCAATGTAGGACAGGATCTTATGCCAACTGAGAAGAGAGGTTCTATAAGTTCAGTTAAGCCTACAGGCTGGCAGACAGTAAAGTATGACAATGTTGATGGAAAGTATCTTTACAACAGATGCCACCTTATAGGTTACCAGCTTACAGCAGAGAATGCGAATAAGAAAAATCTTATCACAGGAACAAGGTATCTTAATGTGGATGGTATGCTTCCTTTTGAAAATATGGTAGCCGATTATATTAAAGAAACTAATAATCATGTACTATACAGAGTTACACCTATATTCACAGATGATAATCTTGTTGCTAACGGCGTTCTTATGGAGGCAAAGTCTGTTGAGGATGATGGTGATGGTATTCTGTTTAATGTATACTGTTACAATGCCCAGCCGGGAATAGTCATAGATTATGCGACTGGTGACAGCCATGAAGAATAAATAATAAGTAAGAATAATAAAGTGTGATATAAGTATAATAACCAGATTATCTGTAACAGGAGTTGCAGATAGTCTGGTTATTTTTTTCCAGTATTTCCAAAAAATTGCAATATTTAAAATATTTTCCAATTATTTTTTCCGTGTGACCGCCGTGTGACCATAGTTATGCATAATAGCTACCGTAGAATATATTAAAGCTTCTGCTAAGAGCCGGAAGATGGCTTTGTAAGGCAGCAGTTAAGGAAAGGAGTTGGAGGATGATTAAAAAACCGGAATGGCTTCATATAAAGATGCCATCAGGTCATAAGAGGATGACACGTAATGTTTTATTAACAGTATGTGCAGCTTTTAGTCTTATATTCACGGGCGCATTTGCTACGTATGCACTTTTAAAGACTGTGACACCTACGGCAACGAATGTGTTCCAGTCAGATAAGAATATAAGAATAACTCTGGATGAGCCGGAGTGGGAAGACCACGGCAAATCAGAGGCTAAGGCTTATGTTCCGGGGCAGAAGATTGATAAGGACCCGACTGTTACTCTGGAGGCTGGCAGTGTTGCTTCGTATGCAGCTTTAAAGGTACAGTACTTTGACAGCAGCAATAATGCGGTTACAAGAGAGGAGTTTGGTAATAAGTATCTTAATAAAGATACCTCTGCTACACAGGAGGATGCTGGAATTGATTATTCCGACAAATGGGAATATATAGGAACATTATCAGAAGAAAAAGCAGATGTATATATATACAGGGACATTTTAAAGCAGGATATTAAAGAAACTGCTGAAACCGAAAATGTAACCGCACCTTTATTTACAAGGGTTTACCTTGATAAGGGGATAGAACAGGATAAGGAAACGAAGAGGCTTCCAAAGTTTAACATAAAAATAACAGCGTATGCCATTCAGGCAGATGGAATTACTTATGATGATGCTAAAACAGAGATGATGGAATATGTTAATAATAGAAGTGTGGAGGGATTATAATAATGAATAAGATGAAGAAGATTACAGCAACAGCAGCAGCTATGGTACTTTCAGCAGGTATTGCAGTAGGAGGAACTCTTGCTTATCTGAATTCAGTAACAGAAACTAAGACCAATACATTTACATCAAGTAAGAACATAACAACAACTCTTACAGAAACTGAGTGGCTTGAGAATTCAGGTAAGGATTATACACCGGGTGATGTCATAAAGAAGAACCCTGTTATGATTAATGAGTCAGACCAGGCTGTATATATGGCTATTAAGGTGGATTATGCAGATGCTGACGGTAATCTTATGAGTGCAGAGACCTTTAAAAAGTACGCAGCAGTTACGGATTATGACAAGACTAACTGGGAGATGGTATCGTCTAATAAAGACGGAAGTGAAATCTGGGTATATAAGAAAGCGGTTGATGCCAATTCATCAACAGAAGCATTATTTAACAATGTAGAAGTGTATACAGGCATTGCAGAGGAATGGTCAGAGCTTACAAAGAAAACAACTATATATAAGTGCGATGAAGATGGTAATAAGATTGGTATAGTTGATGTTACTACAGAACAGTATGACCCAACAGTTGTCTATAAGGATGCAGAGGGTAATATCGTAGATGCTGGTACTCTTCCAACATTTAACATCAAGGTAACTGGTTTCGCAGTCCAGGCATCAACATTTGCTGATTATAAGGAAGCACAGCCAGAACTTATAAGTCTCGTAAACAGCAAGACTGCCGCAGATGCACAGTTTTAATATGGCTAATCTGATTATATTAAGGAGAGGTAATAATGGTTAAAAGCAGAAAAAAGCTGGTAATAGGTCTTACAGCTTCTATATTATGTATAACATCCGTAGTTGGAGGAACACTTGCTTACTTTACAGATAAGGATGCACGTTCTAATGTCGTTACGCTTGGTCATGTGACAGGAACACTTACTGAAACGGGTGAACATGTAAGGGATGATAATACAACAGGTAAGGATTACAGTAATGTAAAACCTGGCGATGTATTAGCCAAAGACCCTACAGTTAATATTAAGGAGGACTCAGAGGATGCTTATGTACGTGTGAAGATAGACTACAAGGGTCTTACAGATGAGCAGGCAGCAGATATTGAGGCAGTTCTTGATATTCAGGAGGGCTGGACTAAGGCAGAGGATGGATATTACTACTATAATAATATTCTTTCTAATAAGAATGATATGCCAAAGTCAGCTACTCTTTTTACAAAGGTGACAATTCCAACAGAGTGGGGCAATGACGAAGCTGATATGACATTTAATATAGATGCCACGGCAGAGTTTATACAGGCAGATAACTTCACACCTGTAAAGGATGCCAATGGTAATATTACTGGCTGGGGAAGCGTAAATATAAAGAAAGCGTGAAAATGTATGTCATAAACCGGACATACCGGGCATAGAATAGAAAGTGTGTGAAAACGGGGCAAATTAAGTAATTTGCCCCGTTTGTGTGAAACGCACATAACAGGTTTTAAAAAGTGTATGAAATGAGGAGTATTATGCGAAAAAAGCTGTTAATTACTGCGGCAGCAATAATACTGTCGGCTGGTTCCATAACAGGTGGAACTATGGCTGTCTATAGTGCTGCGACACATACAGATAAAACAATATCGACCTCTTCTATAGGAGTAAGTCTGAATATTGCAGATGATGGAGGTAACGTGGCTGACAGCGGGAAGATTACAAGCCAGAGGGTTGTTCAGAAGGTATCAGCACAGAATACAGGTGGAAAGCCACAGTATGTAAGGGTGAAGGTCGATAAGCAGTGGCTTGACAGTGACAGTCAGACAGTAGTCACACAGAGGAATGGAGAGGAACTTAATACAGATTATATAGGTATAAGTTACGTGAATACAGATGACTGGATATATGCAGAGAGCACAGATGATAATGGGGGTAATGCAGGATATTTATACTATAAGGATGTAGTATATCCGGGTGACAGTACAAGTGATTTTATGGATGCTTATACAATACTTTACGGGGTTAATGAGAATACTAATGCGTATAGTGACCTATCGGTAAAGGTTGATTATAATGCAGATGCAATACAAACGGTTGCTGCCAGAGCTGCTATGTTATATGAGTGGGGCGTAGTTGCAGATATAGATGAGCATGGCAGGCTTACAGCAGTCAGACAGCCTGATATGAATTCATCGTATGAGGTTACAGATGATATAACAAAGGTGATAAGTAAGGATAATCAGGATGTATCAGACGGCTATGTGGCAGCAGATGTGAAGAGTGATGAAGATACAGTCATAATGCTTGACAGTAGTGCAACACATTTCAGCGTTGTTGAGAAGGATATAAGCTTTATTAATATGGAACCGGGCGAAACAAGAGAAGGAATGGTTCGTCTGTTTAATAATTCTGACAAGATAATGAACTTCTATATAAACAGTACGCTCCTTGATAATATTGCAGAGGAGGGAGCTGGAACTGGTGTATACAATATAAAAATATATAAGCAGGGTGAAGGTGACAATGATTATTCGCTTTTATATGACGGAATGATAGGAAGCGGGAATAACGATATTCTTGTGAGTGACCAGCTGCTTGCAACACTTTCAGGGGGAGAGAGTGCAGGTATAAAGATAATTGTAACACTTGACGGAGAGTCAATGGATAATTCTTATATGAATAAGCAGGGAAAAATAAGACTGAATGTAAGTGCAGTACAGTCAGGTGAGCCTTCAACAACAGTAAAGACTGTTAAGACAGGCGACAGCACAATGGTTATGCTGTATGGCACACTTGCCATTATAGCAGGAGTTGCGTGCATTGGAACTATTACAGGGCTGTATGCGCGAAAAAGAGCCAAGGATAACACTATAAGCAAAAAATCTTAGCAGGTGGTGTGTTGCAGGAATGTGGAATTGTATATGTTACGTTTCTTGATGACTTTAGTATGACATACAACGGGAAGATACTTGATGTAAGCGGGATAAAGTCAGATAAGATAACAGAGCTTCTTGCGTATATAATAAGCCACAGATATAACAACATATCAGTGGGGGAGTTATCAGATGCGATGTGGAGTGATGAGGAGAGTGACAATCCTGCCAATGCATTAAAAAATCTTGTATACAGAACAAGAGGTATACTAAAGTTATGCTTTGGTGCAACAGATTTCATAAAGACGGGAAGAGGTTATTACAGTTGGAACAGGGACGTAGCTGTGAAAACGGACTCCGAGGAATTTGAACGTCTGTATGAGAAGGCTGGGGCAGAGAGCCGGTATGAAAGAAGGATAGAATATCAGAAGAGAGCCGTGGCATATTATAAGAAGCATTTTCTTGAGCAATACACAGACTGTTACTGGGTTGTGACACTCAATGCATATTATCATAGTCTTTATATAAATGTGGTTGTAAAGCTGTCAAAAGAGTTATATGAACAGAATGACTATAAAACTATGGAAATGATATGTAATCAGGCACTTATGCTTGATGAACTGTCAGAGGATGTACACTACTACTATATGAGGGCACTTATAAGCCAGAACCGTGGAGGTGAGGCCGGAAAGCACTTTGAGAAGCTGAAGGAGCTTTTTAATGAAAGGCTGTGTGTAGCGCCGTCAAAGAAGCTATGCAGCCTCAATGACAATATAACTATGCAGGGCAGCAGTGTATTGCACAGACATTCAAGCGGGGCTGTGCTTTGTGATTATGATATGTTTAAGAAAAGCTGCGAGTTAGAGAAGCGGCGGTTAAGAAGAAGCTGCGGAAGTGCATATATTGTAAAGTTCACAGGCGGCATAGCTAAGCATTTTCTTAGTACACTCACACATTCACTGAGGGAGAGTGATATTGTATCAGTGTATGATAAAGCACATTATATTATTCTTCTTTCTGACTGTAGCAGGGACAATGCAAAGGAGATAGCGGAACGGATAATAGATAATTGTAAAAAGACAAAGCAGAAAAATATACCGGAATATCAGTTGCAGAAACTGGATTGTGATAGCAATGAACTGAAGGATTAGATGAATTATAAAGTATATTCATAAGTATTACATTAATCTGGAAGGAGATAATATGGTGAGCAAGTTAAAGCATAAGAAGCTGTTGACTATACTGATAGGTGTATGTGCGTTCGTTATGCTGTGTGGCACTGTTCTGGCAGTGATATACACTACGGGAGTGAAGGGTGTGACATTAGCAGGTACGAAGCAGGATGCGGCTGATAAGAACAATAAGGCACAGCAGGAGGGAAGTGTTACGGCTAATAGTGTAAATGCTCCTGCGGTGATGGCAGACGGTGAAAGTACAGATGATACTTCGTCTACTACTCTGGAGGGTTACTGCACATTTTATGATTATGTGGTAGCACCTTATACCGGAATCCAGAATAAAAGAAGATACAAGGAATATCCTAAAAGAAGTATCAACACATCCTCTAATTATTCCAACAATGGAAAGAGTAAGCTGACAGTGGGAACAACAGACCAGAATTACAGACAGAATCGTTATTCCTGTCTTGTAAACGGTCTTGATGTCAATACCTGTATATATTATAACGATGGAAAGTTCAAGACAGTAAGTACATTTGACGGAACAAAAAAAGAGTACTATCTTGCTTCACAGGGAATAATAAAAGGTCTTGACCCGGATGATTATAGAAAAGTTATATTCAATGTGGATGAACCGGGACTTTTCACAGATGATGCAAAGATAGGAAAGACGGTTATAAAGGATTATAAGCTTGTATTTAAAAAAGCTGATAATGGCAACAGAAGTTCAACTTATACGCTAGATTATGTATTATCGCCAAAGGGCAATAAGACACCAGCAGGAGATAATTTCTTTCCACTTAATGACTCAGACTCCAATGTGCTTGATGGCGGTTATGGCGGCGCAGATGGTAATATAGGAACTAACTATTACTTTGGTATGCGTTATGATGTAGAATTTGCACTGAACGGCTATGATGATGACCTGTTATATAAGTTCACTGGTGATGATGACCTGTGGGTATTTCTTGATGGTGAACTTGTATTAGACCTTGGTGGAATTCATCCATCGTGTGGCGGAGATGTTGATTTATGGCAGACAGGGCCTCTGGCTAAGGAGCTTGCGGCTGCCGGATATGACAAGTCAGGTGTTGACCAGCATAAGAAGCATATAATAACAGTTCTTTATATGGAAAGAGGCGGTAATCTCTCTAACTGTAATATGAAGTTTACTGTTCCTGATAGTGCAAGAATTATCACTATAGATGACTATGATGTTGATAAGACAGTAACTCTTAACAACTGGGAAGACAGAACCTATGATGTTACACTCGGTGCATATTTAAAGGATACTGAAGGTGTTATCATCAAGGATATAACTAATGTGACGGTAAGGGATTATATCGACAACAGATTTAATGTTATTGATGATAATGGAAATATTGTGACAGCAGATAAAGATTATGCTGATAATCATAGTGGCTATGCGTATGTAATGCAGTCGGATCCGCTTACGGTTAATGGTGGAACTATAGGCTATGATACTGATAAAGGAATGGTGTATGTTGAGTGGAATAACCAGACAGTTGAGAGTAATGCAGGGGAGTCCTCATCAGATGACAAGTCACAGGAAAATGCAGGTGAAGCTGATATAAGATATGGCTGGAAAAAGGTTATTCAGGTAAAGGCTGCTTACAACTATGCCGGTGGCAATAATGTCACAACAAACGGAGCCGGTTCGGGTGTCACTGTTGACGGAAAGTTCAAGGAATTCCCACAGCCAAGGGTTAATGTAAGGACAATTCCTGCTGTTAAAAATATAGAGGACGTAATATTCTATGGTGACACACTTACAGATACAGTATCCAAGGAAAATGTATTACAGAATATGCTTGAGTTAAACGGAGCTAATCTTCGTGAGGACGGAGAGCCGCTTTCTTACGGTGATTTCAGCATTTTATGGTATAAGGATGACAAAGAGGTAAGTGAAGCTGATATAGGTAAGTCTATTCCTGAGTCAGATACAGCTTATAAGGTTAAAGTGAATTATGGAGTGACAAAGGTAAGTGCTGATGATGAATGTACGAAGAATTCCAAGGGTTATATAGCGGATGAGAAGCTTTATAATGTGGAAACAGATGTTAATGGCAGCAGGTATGACTATGCCATGTATACAATCCATGTCGTAAAGGGTGAACTCGATATAACAAAGCTTATAGATGAGCAGTACACAGATAATAAGATTATAAGAGCCAATCAGACATATGTGTTCAGAATAGAGCAGTATGGTTTTAGTAATGTTGACAAAGAGGAAGTAAAAGGTGAACTTTCTGCAGTATTTTATCAGCCTGTAGCATTTGATGCCAACGGTGATGTTATTAAGAAAACAGCAGTCATAAGCGGCTTAAGAAAGGGCTTTTATACCGTGAGAGAGGATACAGACTGGACTATGGAGTATAACCTTGCAGACACATCTGATAATTACAGTGGTAATGATAATGATGCAGGTGAGGCGTGTGATATGTTTATCGGAAAGACTTTAAGAAAGGCAGACTATGCTGATGGCATAAAAGCAGAATTCTATGGACTTGACAGCACTCATTATGGTTATCTTGCAGACGGTGAGAGTGCCAGAGCAGAGTTTGTCAATAATAAGTCTGACAAGTGGAAATGGCTTAGTGATGCAGCCTCTGCCATCAATAGTTTTATAGGCATAAAGGCTGAAGAAAGATAAGGTGTTATATGGAAAAATCTGATAAAAGAACCAGAAAACTTCTTAAAAATCTGACAGATATTATATTTGTTATTATGATAGCTGTGCTTGCAATCATATATCTTCCGGGACTTGCAGGATATAAGGGCTACTGTGTGCTGTCAGCAAGTATGCAGCCAAAGTATTCTGTCGGAAGTATGGTGTATGTAAGACACGCTGATATGCAGGATATAACTACAGGGGATGTTATAACATTTTATATTAATGAGGATACTTTAGTTACACACCGTGTTGTAGGCAAAGAAAGTGAGAGCGGCGGCTTTCTTACAAAGGGTGATGCCAACGAGGTAAATGACGGAGGAACTGTATTATATGATAATATAGTTGGTAAAGTGGCATTTAGTATTCCTTTGTTAGGTTATGTATCATCGTGGATAAGTTCAACGTCCGGAAAGAGCATAGTTATAGGTGTACTGCTTGTTATTATGCTCATTGAAATAATCGCAGGCAGAGTTGAGAGGATGAGCTGTACCAATGTATTACAGTGATGGAAAGGAGAATATAGGTTATGACTAAGAAAATAGTGGCATCAGCGGGAATTCTGGCTGCTATTACGGCTCTTATTACAGGGGCGGCGACATATGCAAGTCTTAGTACGAGGACTGAGAGTGTAATAAACAGCTTTCAGGGGGCGTGTGTCAATATAGGTGTTGTTGAAAAAAATAATACAGGTGATGTTCTTGTATTAGAAGATGAGGGAACAGATGATAATGGTGTATATGGTGAAAATGATAGTAATAATATAAATATATATAAAAAGATAAGTGAGGATGAAAGAACAGCCGCTAAAGAGGTGTCTGTAAAAAATATAACATCAGAAAATTATCCGACTACAGACACCTGTGTAAGGGTAAGGCTTGTTCCTATGCTTGTGTATGATGATAATGAAGTCACAAGAAAAGCAGGAGTGGCAGGTCAGACAGTTCCAGCTGACTTAAGAAATAATGTTGAGTATGTATTATCAGACGGCGTGGATGTTATAGCGGACTTAAGTGAAATTAATATAAATGCTGCTGATAAAAGGTGGGTATATAAAGAAAATGAAACAGGTGATGTAAATGACAGATACTACTATTATATGGCACCTTTAGCACCAGATGAGGTATCTTCCTGCCTTCTTAAAGCAGTGACTTATAAGGGAGCGCTTCCTGCTGATACACATTTTGAGTTAAGAGTTCTTGCAGAGGGTATAGCAAGGGTACAGCTCGAATATGTGAGGTAGGGAAGTGTTTCTTAGATGAAGCGCATATGCTATATAAAATTTGATAAATATAAGTGTTTTTATGTATATTTTTAAAATTATGCAGGGCTATGAAAATTAACTCTAAGTTTGATTAAAAATGCGCTTGTAATTGAGTGTGTGCTGATTTACAATTATAAGAACTAAAGTTAAGAAAGAAGGAATATGGTATTATGCAGTTTAACATTTTACAGAAAGCAATGATTGATGCCATGAAGGCAAGAGATAAGCAGAGAAAGGATTCTATAGCTGTACTTGTATCAGCAGCAAAGAAGCTTGCCATAGATGCAGGATGCAGGGAAGATATTCCTGATGAAATGGTTGACCAGGCAATTCTTAAGGAAATCAAGAGTGTAAAAGAGCAGATTGATACCTGTCCGGCAGATAGAACAGAGCTTTTAGAGGAATATAACGCACGTCTTGAGGTTATGTCTGAATTCGCACCAAAGATGCTTTCAGAGGATGAGGTAAGAGCTATACTTACAGAGAAGTTTGCAGATGTTCTGGCAACAAAGAATAAGGGTCAGATTATGAAAGCAGTTATGGCTGAGTTGAAAGGAAAAGCGGACGGCAAGGTTATCAATGCTGTTGTGGCTGAGTATTGCAAGTAGTAGTGCCATTTTATGATGATTTTTTAATAAAAGATAGTCATAAGAAGTGGTGTGGGACCTTCCTGGTATTGACCTGTAAGGCATATCATCGCAAAGAAAAAGAATATGTCATAAAACAGTAAATATAAAAGAGGATATTGCATGGATAACGAAGATCTGCCAGATATTTGTTTCTGGTGAAGATTATGTATCTTAGGCAGTATCCTCTTTTTGTTTATTACTTGAATATATTTAAATAAATTACAAAAGTATATGTTTTGTAATTGGGTTAAAATGATTTAATGATAGAACGTGGTATATAATCAAATTTATCAATCTCCTTTATTGGCTATAAAAATGGGAATATAGTCCTATAAAATTTTTATAAATTAGGAAAATAGGGTATACATTACATGATTTTGTGGTATACTATGAATGCCTATGAATTATTATGCCTGATATTAGAACAATATTACTGATTATTAGTGATATAATCAGCCATTATGGTTTAAGTTAAGTGACATATAAAAGCATATTTGATGAAAGGAAGCAGTAATATGGCTGGTAAAGAACAGAAAAGCAAGATAAAAACAGTAGATGCAATAATTCAGAGTATATTTATAATTGCGCTTATTGTGATTGTTGTGTTTATGATTATAGAGATTAATAATCTACAGGGTACAGCAAGGGTTATTAACTATTCTGGTCTTGTAAGAGGTGCAACACAAAGAGAAGTAAAGTTAGAGATAACAGGTAATGGTGATGATGAGCTTATCACGTATCTTGATAAAATATTAGGAGACTTAAGATATGAGGATAGTGATTATGACCTTGTAAGCCTTCATGACGTAGATTATAACAGAAAGCTTGATATACAGATAGATTATTGGAAGAACTTAAAAGAAGAAATATATAAGGTAAGACAGTATGGATATGAAAATACTGATATAGTTGCTATGAGCGAAGAATATTTCACACTTGCTGATGAAACAGTGTCAGCAGCTGAAAAGTATTCAGAGGGAATTGCACACAAAATCAGACAGCTTGAGATAGCATCAGTGGTTGATATGGCGATACTTGTACTTATGATTATTATACAGAGTGTAAGGACTATTGGTATATCAGCAAGAAATAATGTGCTTGAACAGAAGGCTTATCTTGATATACACACAGGGCTTTCTAATAAAAGTAAGTGTGAAGAGCTGCTCAATGACAAGCGTTTTATAAATAATCCGCAGGCGTGTATTATGTTTGACATTAATAATCTTAAGATAGCTAATGATACATTTGGACATTCGGTTGGTGACCAGATGATTAATAACTTTGCAAGACTGCTTCGTAATGCAGTTCCAGATAAGGATTTCGTTGGAAGATACGGCGGAGATGAGTTTGTGGCTGTTATATATGATACGGATAAGGAAAGGATTGGTGAAATACTTGCAGGGCTTAAGAGAGAAGTTGACCAGTTCAATACAAATGCACCTTCAGTAATGATAAGCTATGCTTATGGCTGGGCAATATCGACAGACTATACTGAATGTACACTAAGAACATTGTTTGATAAAGCTGATAAATATATGTATGATAATAAACAACGAAGTAAAATGGGGAAAACTGTCTGAACAGTACAGCAAATATATTTCAAAGTGTGAAAAATAGTAATATATTGTGTTGAAAAAATAAAATATTATATTATAATAGATATTATAGCGCATATTGTATATGCTTATGGGTTATACATGTATTACATAAGAAGGGGGCGGATAGATGACTATTGAAAAAAGAAAGTCAAGAAGAACAGATATAAGTGTAATGATATCGATAAGACAGCTTGGTGATAAATTTGTATCAGGATATTCACCAGATACAGTTGAGGTTCACGTAATAGATATTTCGCAGGATGGTATCGCATTTGAGTCAGACCATAATTTCAAGAAGAATTCATATTATGATACCGTTATTACACTTGCCAATAAGGAGTCTATTTCAACAGTTATAGAGATAGTCAGGGATAAGAATAATGGTGATAAGGACACTGTATATGGATGCAGGTTTATCGGCATCAGTCCAGAGGACAAGTTCAAGATAAGTGTGTATCAGATAGTTGATGACAGTCAGAGAGAACATGCTGAATAATATTGACATATATTTTTATTAAATAAAAGGGGCTGTCGCACGAAGCGCTATTCATACAATATGTAGATATTAAATCTGTTATTAGTATCTGCATATTGTATAGATTATGCTTAATGCGACAGCCTTTCTTATTTTTATATTTATATTATTTTTTATATTTATATTATCAGCTATAAATGAGCAAATACAGAAAAATGCTCAAAAATAATTTGTTTTTTTTATGTCTCAGATACATTTTAATAGATTATGAAAAATCTTTTTTCTAACGCGGACATACCTGTGCAATATTTTAAATTTGCTCATTAATTATTATTATCTTGCTGACTTATTGTTAGTTACATTTGTAGTTGTGCCTGTAGTTTTATTCTTGGTATCAGTTTTGGTTGTGTCGGTAGTTTTACTTGTAGTTGATGAACCTGAGCTGTTTTTATTATTTAAAGGGTCCATTGTTTCCTTAGACGATTCATGTGTGCTTATATATTCATCAACATCAAATACCTCACCGTCAAGAACTTTGTTCATCATAGCAGTAGCATTTTTAATATCATCGACATAAGGAAGAACGATTGAAGCATTATATGCGCCAACGACCTCTAAGTGTCTTTTTTCGTCAGTAGCACCGTTTATTCCATAAGACTGTATATTCCAAGGTGTGTTGTTGCTTAACTGGGCTTTTACAAGTTCAGATATCGCCTTGTTAGGAATATTAGTAAGGAACAGGTCGCTTACAGCATCCATTACAGCTGAATACTTTGTAAGTATAGCAGGTGACATGGCTTTCTGGATAATTCCCTTTATAACTGCGGTCTGGTTACGGCCTCTCTGGAAATCACCGGCTGTGAAGGCCTTTCTTTCTCTTGCAAATGCTATGGTTTTATCACCATCACACTCATTTTCTCCCTTTACAAAGTGGTAGGAAACGGGTGCGGCCTCCTCTCCGTTAGTGAATTCTACTTCTGAGTCGATAGTTATTCCACCAAGGGCATCTACAACGGACTTACTTCCAAGAAAGTTAATCTTTATATAATAATCTATGTTAATGCCATAGAGGTTTTCAAGGGCTTCCATAGACTTATCTATACCATAACCTCCTGCATGCGTAAGCTTGTCGTAGCCTGTAACTCCTCTGTTGTTAGAGATAGGAATATAGGAGTCTCTAGGAGTTGTCACAAGAAGAACCTGCCTGGTTTCTGGATTGACAACAACAAGGATATTAACATCGCTTAATGCATTGTCTGTAAGAGCCTTATCCTCACCGTCATCGCTGGATATTCCTGAAACATATATTATAAATGGGTCTTTAGCTGCATTTATATTGGAAGCATCAAGTGCAACCTGTTTTTCATAGCGGTAGGTCTTTATAATCTTAATATTGCTTTCAAAATCTTCATAATCTTGTGTAATCATACTTATCATCGAGTGGTTTATGACAATAGCCTGTACATATTTTCCAGCATAAAAAGCATCGATGAGTTCATTCCATGTTTTATACTTTGACATATTAAGAGTATGACCGGTTTCAGACTGGATACTGTCAATGGCAGTCGGAATATTTTCGCTTGCCGCTACTGAATTATAAGCATACTTATAGTTTACTGTGTCGGAAATGTTAGCTGCCTTATCGTGGGCAAGTACACACACATCTACTATATCAACTGAAGTTTCTGTTTTTCCAAGCTTTGAGAGCACAGCATCAAACTTGGCAGTAAAAAGGTATGAAAACAGTATGAGGACAGAAAGCATAACAGATATGAACTTTCCAAGCATGTGTGACCTTGAAAACTGTGCTGTAAAGTCATACAGCAGTATAAGAACGAGAATTACATTTATAATGATAAGATACTTCATAGGGAGTATATCAAGTCTGAATATAGTAATCTGAAAAAGAACAGTCAGTACTAACTGTATACAGGCAAGTAAAAGTCCTATGACAAGTGCCCATCCACGGCGCTTCCTGCGGCGTTCAAGCTTGGAAAGCCTGATGTTTGGCCTGAATAAATATTTTAAATCACTTTTTGATGGTGATGGTTTTGACATAATTATCTCCATTCTGCACATATATGTGTGTGCTAAATTTTATATATTTTAACACACATATTATGTCGGGGTCAAAAGATAATTGGCGATTTTGTAAAAAATGGAAAAATTTAGTGTAAAAAATATTAAATAAAAATGAAAACATAACTTTCAAGTTGGTAAGCTGTATGTTATTATATTAGATAACGTAAACAAAAAAGGAGTAAACAAATGAACGAAAACAATCAGACTGTTGTTCGTGATGCACGGAAGTTAGGTATTCCTAAGATGCTTATACTTGGTATACAGCATATGTTCGCGATGTTTGGTGCAACTATTCTTGTGCCAATCCTTGTGTCAGGTTACTTTCAGGCAGCATGTAACGAACCATTATCAAGGGGACTTACTGTCTCTGTCACACTGTTTTGTGCAGGTGCAGGAACACTTATATTCCACGTATGTTCCAAGTTTAAGGTGCCAGCCTTTCTTGGCTCATCTTTCGCATTTTTAGGTGGCTTCTATACTGTTGCCAACTTAAACAGTGGAATGTATGCAGATATGGGAGCTAATGAAAAAGCAGCCTATGCATGTGGTGGTATTGTAGTTGCTGGTATCTTTTATCTTGTTGCGGCACTTATATTCAAGATTGTAGGTGTAAACAGGGTTATGAGATTTCTCCCACCAGTTGTTACAGGTCCTATCATTATATGTATCGGACTTTCACTTGCATCATCAGCGATATCTAATGCCTCAACTAACTGGATTCTTGCCATAGCTGCACTTGCAGTTATTATAATATTTAACATATGGGGCAAGGGAATGTTTAAGATTATACCTATTCTTATGGGGGTAGTTATATCTTATGTATTCGCACTTATACTTAATGCATTCGGTGTTACTAATGCGGATGGTTCAGCGATACTTAACTTTACATCTATATCCTCTGCAGGCTGGATAGGTATACCTCAGTTCCAGTTATGTAAGTTTGATATTACATCTATACTTGTTATGGCACCTATCGCTATAGCAACTATGATGGAGCACGTTGGTGATATGTCAGCTATTTCAGCTACAGTTGATGAAAACTTTATAGCAGACCCAGGTCTTCACCGTACACTTATGGGTGATGGTCTTGCAACTGCATTTGCAGGTTTCTTAGGTGGACCAGCTAATACAACATATGGAGAAAACACAGGTGTTCTTGAGCTTTCAAAGGTATATGACCCTAGGGTTATAAGAATAGCAGCAGGACTTGCCATTGTATTATCTTTCATACCTAAGTTTTCAGCTGTTATCTCAACTATGCCAGCCGCTATTATCGGTGGTGTATCATTTATGCTTTATGGTATGATATCAGCTATCGGTGTAAGAAATGTTGTTGAGAATAATGTCGACCTTACGAAGTCACGTAACCTTATAATAGCAGGCGTTATATTCGTATGTGGACTTGGTTTCTCAGATGGCCTTACATTTACAGTAGCAGGAACACATATCACACTTACAGCTCTTGCAATAGCAGCTATAGCAGGTATTCTTCTTAATGCTATATTACCAGGCAACGATTACAACTTTGGTATTAATCCAGAGGGCGACCAGAGCCGTGGAGTGTATGTAAGTAATACAGATAATAAGTAATTTATTGAAAATGTTGTTTTAGGATTGTTGCTGGATAGTAATGTTTATATGGAATTAGTGGTTGCGCGCATATGGTCCACATTCTGTATATTATATGAAATGTTCAGGAGTTTAATTAATTATTATAAAGATGTGCGCAGAAATGAGGATTGTTATGAATTTTAAAGATGAAAAGAATATTACAATATTTGAGCATCCACTTATCAAGCATAAGATTTCACTTCTTCGTGATAAGAACACAGGTACTAATGAGTTCAGAAAGTTAGTCGAAGAGATAGCTATGCTTGAAGGTTTTGAAGCTATGTGTGACCTTGAAGTTCAGGATGTGGAGATTGAAACTCCTATCGAAAAGTGTATGACACCTATGATAGCAGGCAGAAAGCTTGCCGTTGTTCCAATACTTAGAGCTGGTCTTGGTATGGTATCAGGTATTCTTGCACTTGTCCCAACTGCCAAGGTAGGTCATATCGGTATGTACAGGGATGAAGAAACTCTTGAACCACATGAATATTACTGTAAGCTTCCAAAGCCAATTGAGGAAAGACTTATCGTTGTAACAGATCCTATGCTTGCAACTGGTGGTTCAGCTATCGATGCTATCGACCAGATAAAGAAGCACGGCGGCAAGAAGATTAAGTTTATGTGTATTCTTGCAGCAGAGGAAGGTCTTGAAAGACTTCATAAGGCTCATCCAGATGTTCAGATATATGTTGGACAGCTTGATAAGAAGCTTAATGAAAATGGATATATATGCCCTGGACTTGGTGATGCCGGGGATAGAATATTTGGTACTAAGTAGGGTAATTAATGATTACTAATTAGGACTGGTTAATATAGTTAGTTATGTTGGCGCTGCCATTCAGATGCGCCGTCCTTGGCGCGGCTTCATTTGTGGGTACATCCTTGTACCCACATAGCTGTGAATTAAGGGAAAGTATAAGAAACAGCACAATCCGCTTTCAAGTGTGTCCTACACTATATGCATAACAGTCTTTGCGTTCCTTATCTCTGTCTTTGGTATAATCTAATAAATATAAGTGATGTAATTCACTAAAATTATTTACTTATAAGCAATAGCTGCTTCTGCCTTTTCTAAATCTTCTTTTGAGTATCTGGTTAGTATCTGTTCTTTGGTTACGCCGAATTCAAGTCCACTTTATAGGGTATATTTTACTCAACACCTTGTTCAATGCCTTATTCGATACCATATTTAATGCCTTTGTTTTTTCCACGTTCCATCCATTCAGCTTCTAATTCTTTAAATGCATTACACATAATATTCCCTCCTAGTCAAATGTTCGTTCTGACTACTGTATAGATTTAATATTTTTATTATAAAATTGGAGTCTGTCGGAAGCAAGTAGCAGGATAGAATTTGATTTTCTAAAAACTTAAAGATGAGAAGGCAAAGTATTATTTATAAGGTATACATTTGGAATATACAAAAAGTAAAAAATGTGTTAAAATATAAACAAAGCTAGTGATGCGTAAAACACATACAATTAAATATACGAAAGGGGTTTGATTATGAAGAAACAAAAGAATATATCAATAAAGGCAAAGCTGCTGGGAAGCATTATACCGGTAGTTGTGGTTATAGTGCTCGCGCTTGTGCTTATATCGTATCAGGCATCGGCAGGAATTATTGAGAAGTATTCGCAAAATCTTCTGGAATCGTCAGTCAGTAACCAGTCATCTAAGATAGAGGCATGGCTTAATGAAAATCTTGCTTCTTTCCAGATGGCTAAGACTACTATAGAGGAAATACATCCAGACGATGCACAGTTAAAGACTATTCTTGACGGATATTATGGTTATAATGACAATTATCCGGACGGTCTTTATGTAGCTGATTCTAATGGCAATATGATAACAGCTACGGGTTCATCCAAGAAGGATACTAATCCTACACAGAGCACATGGTATAAGGAAGGTCTTACAAGAGTTAATATGGCAGTAGGTTCAGCCTATAAGGATGCCACAGGAGCCAATGTCATAAGTGCTTCGGGTATTCTTGATGATGGAACTGACAATATAAGAGTTATATCAGCAGATATGACACTTGACAGAATAGCTATTATCGTTAATTCATTCATAGATATGGATGATGCAGAAGCATTTCTTGTAGATAAGAATACAGGAACTATACTTGCTAACAGAGAGTCTTCACTTATATCACAGAAGTTAGGAGCATCAGGTCAGAGCGAATATTACAGCAAGGTAGCAGAAAAGGTGGCAGATAAGTCTTACGACTTTACAACGATTGATGGCAATATGACAGTGTTTAAGGAGGTAGATGGTACCGACTGGCTTCTGGTTTCATATATTCCTAAAGATGTGGTACTTGCAGACCTTATTAATCTTAGAACTATTATGATTATAGTTGGAATCATCAGTGTAATTATACTCTGCATACTTGTTGAGCGTATGACACATGTTGTTGTAAAGCCGGTTAAGCAGATGACTAATGCGATTACACAGATGGCATCCGGTGACTTTACAGTGGCTATAGCGGCTAAGGGCAGGGATGAGATAGCCCAGATGGGTTACAGTATTCAGTCGTTTTTAGAGTCAATGAAGCAGATGATAGCCCAGATAGGCAAAGTATCAGACAGACTTAATGAACAGGCAGGTTCAAGCAAGAGCGTATCGGCTGAGATGAATATGGCTGCGGATATACAGTCAAAGTCTATGATGGAGCTTAATGATACAGTAGACCAGCTTTCGGTGTCTGTTAATGAGATAGCCCAGAATGCTACACAGCTTGCAGGAGTTGCTGCTGAAACAAAGCAGGATGGTGATTCTGTTGACAGCAAGATGAGGCAGACTGTAGAGGTATCTAAGAAGGGCAGACAGGATATGGAGCAGGTAGGCAATGCGCTTACAAGTATAGAAGAGTCCATAAGAAATCTTGAGAGTGCCGTTAATAAGGTTGGAGCTGCATCTAAGGAAATTGTCAATATTATCAAGCTTATTGGCGATATAGCAGATGAAACTAACCTGTTATCACTTAATGCGTCAATAGAGGCAGCAAGAGCAGGAGAAGCAGGACGAGGCTTTGCAGTTGTAGCCTCTGAGATAGGTACGCTTGCGAATAACAGTGCTGAGTCCGTAGCTCATATTACTAAGCTTATCACAGAGATTAACAGACTTGTTGAAAATGCAGTAAGCCAGGCTGGAAGCAGTGTTGACGAGATAGCTGACAGTGCAATGCTCATACATACAGCAGTAGATACATTTAATACAATATATAACAATATTAATGATACTAATTCACTTATGGCTAATGTTGTTGAGAAGATTGGTCAGGTTGATGAGGTAGCAACTAATGTTGCGGCAATATGTGAAGAGCAGGCTGCAAGTTCGGATGAGATAATGGCAACATCTGAGTCTATGCTTGGACAGGCTAAGAATATTTCAAAGAACAGTGGACAGGTTGAGGTATCAGCGGAAGAACTGGCTGCATCAGCACAGCAGCTCTACAGCGAAATACAGCAGTTTAAGATCTAAAGTCTGTAAATACATATGGAGGTCAGACATGAAGAAAAAAGTATGTTTATTAATGTGTATAATAATGATAATTGGCTGTATGACTGGCTGCGGTTCTACAAGTAACGCATCGTCATCTTCCGCAGGAAGTGGAAGTGTCAAAATGCTTCTTACACTTGGAACAGCAGATGCTTTCAGAACACAGCTTGTTGAGAAGGCGAAGGAAACAGCAAAGCAATATAATGCACAGCTTGATGTATATGATGCCAATGGTTCTATTGAGAAGCAGGTTGAGCACATAAAGCAGGCTGTATCAGGAAATTATAATGTAATACTCTGTAATATGGTTGACAGTGATACAGCGCTTGAGCTAGAGGCACTTGCAGGTGACATTCCTATAGTATTCTTTAATACATCACCAGAAGACTCAAGACTTGAAGCAGGAAAGCATATGTATGTAGGTTCGGACGAAGAAACGGCAGGACAGTATCAGGCTGAGTATGTTCTTGATAAGTTAAAGTCATCATCACAGCTTAATATAGCTATAATAAAAGGACCATCAAGCCACTCTGCAACAAAGGGCAGAACCAATGCAGTCAGGGAAACACTTGATGCATCCGGCAAGAACATTAATTATGTGTTTATTGACCATGCAGACTGGGAACAGAGCCGCGCAGAGGAGCTTTATAATATATTTTTAAAGACAGGACAGAAGTGCGATGCTGTTATATGTAATAATGATACTATGGCACTTGGAATAGCAGATGCGTGCAGCAAGGCAGGCATAAGTTATCCTCTTATACTTGGAATAGATGCCACAAGTGACGGATGTAAAGCTATAGAGGCAGGAAGCATGTCATTTACAGTATATCAGTCAGCAAGCGGACAGGGCGAAAGACTTATCGAGGTTGCACAGGCGCTTGGTTCAGGCAGGAGTACCAAAGATATTGAAGGATTATCAGATGATGGAAAGTATGTATGGGTTCCATTTGAGAAGGTTGATTCATCTAATGTTTCAAAGTATAAGTAATATTTGTCACGTTTAGGTGTTCACTGATAAGAAAATGTGTTATTATATGATGAAGCAGTGGTTTGGTATAAATCGCTGCTTCATCGTGTATAAAGGGTTATAGACGGATTAAATACAAAAAGAATAAAACAGGAGAGTATATTATGCCAGTATTTGACTTTAAAAATGCATCTAATTCATCAACATTTGAATGTACTTATACAACATTTAATTCAGATAACAATGTTGCAACACCAGAGTATCCAATATTTGTTCTTGATAACAAGGAACATAAGTGGGAAACTACATCAGTCGGAATGTTTGCTAATCCTTATAAGAAGACAGCATTTGAATTTCAGACAGAAGAGGGGAATATTCTTAGCAATATATTAAAGGTTGATGCAAGATTTACAGCACTTATCAAGTGGCTTGGCGAGAACAGAATTAAAGTTAAGCTTACAGGTGAGAATATTGAAGATGGATATGCTGTATACAGAATACAGGAGATTGCATTTAACAACAGCCAGAAGTTATCATCTGAGGATGGTTTCTTACAGTATATGATAGAAAGACTTCTTGAGAGCAGTATTATAGCAGAAAATGTTGATGAGGACCTTGACGAGTCTGGCGACAGCATGAAGCTTACAAGCATAACAAGTATATCTGATTTTCTTAATTGTGCTGGCATGACACTTCCTGAAAATATAAGACTGTGGGCAAGACGTAATCTTGCAGTTGCACGTTCAAGTGAAGTGACACCGGAAGAAAAAAGACATGCACAGAGAGCGCTTTCTATTATGCTTAATATCAAGTGGAAGAGCAATTACTTTGAGTCGATAGACCCGGTTGAAGCAAGAAGAATACTCGATGAAGAACTGTTTGGTATGGAGTCAGTTAAGCAGCGTATTATAGAAACTGTTATTCAGATTAACCGTACACATACACTTCCTTCATATGGAATTCTGCTTATAGGACCTGCCGGAACAGGAAAGTCACAGATAGCATATCTTGTTGCCAAAATCCTTAAAATGCCTTGGACAACTCTTGATATGAGTTCTATTAACGATGCCGAGCAGCTTACCGGTTCATCAAGAATATACTCAAATGCAAAACCAGGTATTATTATGGAGTCATACAGCAACGCTGGTGAGTCTAATCTTGTATTTATTATAAATGAGCTTGATAAGGCCACATCTAGTAATGGAAATGCTAATCCTGCAGATGTGCTCCTTACATTGCTTGATAATCTTGGATTTACAGATAACTATATGGAATGTCTTATTCCTACATCCGGAGTATATCCTATAGCAACAGCAAACTATAAGGAACAGATAAGCGCACCGCTTCTTTCAAGATTTGCAATAATAGACATTCCAGATTATACAAGAGAAGAAAAGAAGACTATATTTACAAAGTTCTCACTTCCTAAGGTACTTAAGAAGATAGGGCTTCACGAAGATGAATGTACTATACTTGATGAGGGATTAGAGGTGGTTCTTGATATATTCAAGGATACTACAGGTATACGTGACCTTGAGCAGGCAGCGGAACATCTTGCAGCACATGCACTTTATCTTATCGAGGTTGAACATATGAAGAGTGTTACATATGATGCAGATATGGTAAGGGAGTTATTTGCGTAAAACAACTTGTTGTGCAAGATAAAAACAAAAAATATATATAAAGCAACAGAGAAATATATGCTAGGTTTAAGGAAAATGTGAAGCCTTGAAATGCATATAAAAAGTAACAGAGAAATATAATATATGCTGGATATTAGGCACGAAAATCGTGTGAAATTGGTATGACCGATGGAGGAACAGATAAATATATGTTAGGTTTCAGGAATATCGAAGATAATACATATAATGATATCAGGGAAAAGTCTCTTATGCAGTGGCTTGATGATATGTCAAAGCATGAGGATATCGCAGTAAGAGGCGGTGTCAAGCTTGCGAGGGAATATTATTCTTATCTTAAGGCTGAGAATGACAGACTTAAGGAGGAGAGCAGGTTAAAGAGCGAATATCTTAAGAAAGTAGCAGCAAAGAGATAAAATGCGTGAACGAAAATATATTTGTAAAATTATAAGTAATATTATTGCGATTATTCTGCTGGCTGGTATTATGACATACATGTCAGGCTGTGGAAAAAAGCAGGTGGATACTGCTAATATGGCAGATACTAGTATTAATGACAGTCAGTTAGTAGAAGATAAAGTAAGCAGCCAGAGTATGCAGTCAGAAGATAATTCGCAGACTATGGCAGAAGAAGAAACAGAAACAGAAAGTGAGCCGGAAGACCAGACAGAAGAAACAGAAAATACAGAAACTTCGCAGGATAGTGAAAGTGAAGCTTCTAGTAATCAGAAGGAAAATGTATCATCTGGAGGTACTTCTTCATCTGAAATAGAAGACAGTCAGGACAATGGTGATAATAATGCCCCAGAGGATAATAGTGATAGTGACTCTGGTTCACAATATGATGATAACAGAATAACTATATGCATAGATCCCGGTCATGGTGGAAGCAATGAGGGAACCAAGGAAACTTATGATGGTTCACTTATTAAGGAAAAGAATATAACTATGGCAATATCAAGAAAGCTGAAGTATTATCTTGAACAGAATGATAATATAAGAGTAGTTATGACAAGGAATTCCGACAGTGATGTAAGTCTTAGTGGACGTATTGATTATGCCGCGAGCAATAATGCTGATTATGTAATTTCAGTCCATATAAACAGTAAAAGTCAGGATGTTATAGATGCCAGCGGTTGTATGGTGCTTATGAGCTGTAGCAGATATCAGCCGGCTAATGCAAGATTTGGCAGTATATATGACAGGGAAAAAAGTCTTGCGTATTCTATCTTGTCAAGACTTAACAGTATCGGTATACCTATAGCGAATGATACATGGAATCCAGATGAGTATCAGGATGGAATTCTGCAAAGAGTGAATACAGCAGATGAATTATATCCAGATGGTTCTATGGCTGATTATTATGGTCTTATCAATGAGGGAACAAGAGCAGGTATTCCAACAATTATAGTTGAACATGCATTTTTAAGTAATGCAGGTGATTACAGAAACTACTTAAGTTCAGATGCACAGCTTGATGCACTTGCGAGGGCAGATGCTGCAGGAATACTGGATGTAGTGCTTAGATAATTAGGCGCCGTTATGTGAAAAGCATAGCGGCGTTTTTACGTGTAATGCGTTTTAAGCATAAAAATGTATTAACAATAGGTATTAGACATAGAGGATATAATAAGCTACATTAAATATGAGATACATGGTCAAAAATCCTTTTGAACCTAACATCAATATGTTATATTAATATATTTCATATATAAGCTATTGACTTAGAGTTAACTCAAAGCAGTATTATATGTATGAGATAAGCATTTATGATTAATCAGATTACTCCATGCTTCGCAATTCACGTAATCATTTAATATCTATATCATAATATGACATTTATTGGAACTTACATCAGGTATAATAATTAATGTTTACTACGTATAAGTAAACGGAAAATGCATAATACTTGTGTATAGTGTGCGGGATTGAAGATGATGGCAGTGGATTGTCAGTAATACTGATATACCACAGAAATGGAGGTTATTATGAGAAAGTTAAAAATATGCAAAGCTATTGCTGTTACACTTGTGGCTGGAATGATTATAACTTGTTATAAAGGAAGCATAACAAAGAGACACTATGAAATGGCATATGCTGGTAATGGAAGTTTTAATAGTGAAGTAAGCAGTGTTGTAGATATAGAAGATAATGCTGATGATAAAAATGCAAATGAAGATAAAGATTTTCTTATAATTACATTGGATGAAGAGAGTCAGGTTGTGGACAGGCTTGCAGATATTATGAATGCAGATATATATAAGCCACAGATTAGTGGAAGTTATATAAAGGTCTATGATGATATTGATATGTCAGCATATTCAACATATTTTGTTAATCTTAGCAGTGAAAGTAAGAAGAGTGTAAAGGTATTAGAGCAGCTTGCAGATGAAGGTTATCTTGATAAAAAGACAATAATACCTATATATGATTTGGATAATTCATTCTTTGGGCTTATAAGTGACCTCGAGGAAAGAACAGAGGAGTCTGTATGGCTTACAGGGGGAACGCTTGACTATGAGGCATCAGATGAAGAGATTAATAGATGGATAAAAGGACTTGGCCTTTTTTTTGTAAGTGATGCTGAATGTAGTGATGAAGCAGTAAAATGTACAGAAAATATAGCAGATACAGGATGCACCGGAAATGAAAAGAATACAGACGGTATAGAACAAAAAGGTTGCTTCAAGCAAAGCTGCACTGGCAGATAATCCAGATAAACTGGAATTTTATATTTTTTTGATAAATACGATATTGAATGATAATTACAGACTGATATAATAATGTAAGGGTTAAAGAGTTATTTGTGTCAGCGTGATAAGACATTTCTAATCCAGAATATTATTATATGATTAACACTTGAAATGGAACAGATAACGGAAAGGAATACGAAAAATAATATGACAGATAAAAATACTGAAAAGATAAGCAACAAGTATTATACTGGAGAAAGACCGCTATTTAATAAGAGTAATCTTGAAATAGATAAAACTATATTCGGAGAGGGTGAATCGCCGCTCAAGGAGTCAGATAATATCAGGCTTAAGGACAGCAGCTTCCAGTGGAAGTATCCTCTGTGGTATGCAAAGGACATAACTGCCGATAACTGTACATGGGCTAAGATGGCAAGAGCTGGAGTGTGGTATACTGATAATATACTTATAAAGGATACATTTATAGAAGCACCCAAAAACTTCAGAAGATGTAAGGAGCTTACACTTTCCAATGTAGTTATGCCGAATGCAGAGGAAACCCTGTGGAACTGTGACGGGGTTACTATGGAAAATGTGAGTGCCAATGGCGATTATTTTGCGATGAATAGTAAAAATATGAAGATAAATAACTTCCAGCTTTCTGGGAATTATCCATTTGACGGCTCAGAAAATGTTGAGATACATAATGCCAAAATGCTGTCAAAAGATGCATTCTGGAATACTAATAATGTTACAGTATATGACTCTTATATATCAGGTGAGTATCTTGGCTGGAATTCTAAGAATCTGACACTTATCAACTGTACAATCGAAAGTCTTCAGGGAATGTGTTATATTGATAATCTTGTTATGAAGAACTGTACACTTATTAATACTACACTTGCATTTGAGTATTCTGCAGTGGATGTAGAGGTCAATGGTAAGATAGACAGTGTGTTTAATCCATCTAAGGGCATAATAAAAGCCGATGAGATAGGTGAGCTTATTATGCAAAAAGATAAGATTAATCCAGAGGATACAGAAATTATATGCCAGAATATTCATAAGAAAACAGATGTAATATCGTAAGTTTGTTAATATTAACGGCAAATTCATAAGCCTGAGGTTGTCATAGTATTACGTGAACTGCAAAATAATTGATACAAATGTTACAAAAAGGAGAATGTCAGTTGAATAGACACTCTCCTTATTAGTTCTCTTGGCGTAGTCGACTATAGACTGTATCATAGCCTGATTTTGTGGCTTGTTTTTAATATCTTTTATAAAGCTCATATCAACCTTTAATTCATCGAAAGGAAGTTCAAGAGCAAGACTTAATGAACTGTTTCCTGTTCCAAAGTCATCAAGAGCTATCTTTATTCCTTGTTATATCTGTCTTAAGATTACTGATAGAGATATAAGACTTTGTGGAAAGTGATGTGACAGCTTTTATTATATCTATAAAAGAGTTATCCATATCTTTCCAGAATAAATCTTCAGTACTCATTAAATATTCTCCAATCTTTAATACCCCGCAAAAATATTGCACTAAAGTTACCACGTATAATAATATAAACTATAATCCGTAATTCAGTTTATTTGCGGCTTATATTGTAGCTGCAGCTATTTTTTCGGCTGGAAGCATGTTTTTATAATTATTCATAAATGTGTTAAAACCTGCGGCATCAGCAGGGTCAGGCTCAAGTGTACTGCTCTGTGAAGAATTGAATATATGTGAGTCAAGATAATCCGCAAGCGGTATATTGTTACATTTTTTATATTCAGCATATGCTGCAAGTACAGCTATTCCCCATGCTCCGCCTTCACCGGCATTAGACATAACGCATACCGGAGTATTAATTGCGGCGGATAACATACGCTGACCTATAACCGGAGTCTTAAAAAGTCCGCCGTGTCCTGTAATCTTGGTAAGTTCTATATTTTCTTCATTAAGAAGGATATCCATGCCGCTTTTAAGTGGCGCAAGGGCTGAATATATATTAGTCCGCATAAAGTTAGGCAGATTAAATGAGCTTCGGGCATTATGTATAAACATAGGACAGCCTTCATTAAGTCCTAAAACAGGTTCTCCTGAGTAACAGTTGTAGCTTATAAGTCCACCGCAGTCGGCATCTCCCATACCAGCCTGATTAAACATAAGTGTGTATATCTTATCGTCACTTATATCGAGTCCGGCAGCACTGGCAAATTCCCCAAACAGATGTACCCATGCATTGATATCAGAGGTGCAGTTGTTGCAGTGAACCATGGCAACAGGTGAACCGTCAGGAGTTGTAACAATGTCTATTTCTTTGTGGAGTGCTGTGAGTGGGTGTTTTAAAACGACCATAGAGAATATGGAGGTTCCGGCAGATACATTGCCAGTTCCCTGTCTTACGCTGTTTGTTGCAGTCATGCCAGTTCCGGCATCACCCTCGGGAGGGCAGAGCATACATCCGGGCTTCAGAATTCCGGAAGGGTCAAGAAGCAGGGCACCTTCTTTAGTGAGATATCCGGCATCATCACCTGCTACAAGAATATCTGGCAGAAGCTGTCTTATATTCCAGCTTATATCAGAAGTTGTGCTAGAAGCTGGATTATTCTGGCTGTCTGTATTATTGATGAGATTGTCAAATGTATCAAGCATATGTTCATCATATGAGAGTGTGTCAGAGTCAACAGGAAACATGCCGGATGCATCTCCGATGCCAAGTACTTTCCTGCCAGTAAGCTTCCAGTGTATAAACCCAGCAAGCGTAGTTATATATGCAATACGGTTTACATGTTCTTCATTGTTTAATACAGCCTGATAAAGATGAGCAATACTCCAGCGCTCAGGAATATTAAAGCCAAAAGCATTGGTTAGTACATTGGCAGCTTCGCCTGTTGTAGTGTTACGCCATGTCCTGAATGGAACAAGAAGGTTATTGTCCTTATCAAAGGCAAGATATCCGTGCATCATGGCACTTATGCCAAGTCCCTTAAGACAGGTAAGCTGTGAGTCATATTTATCAAGAATGTCTTTACACAGGCTTTGGTAGCAGTCCTGAAGTCCTGTTATTATGTCATCCATATGGTATGTCCATATATTATGTTCAAGACGGTTTTCCCATATGTGGCTGCCCTGTGCAACAGGAGTTCCATCATCAAGAATAAGAACCGCCTTTATTCTTGTAGAACCGAATTCAATTCCAAGAAATGCTTCGCCGTCATTGATATTTTTAATAATAAGTTCCCTATTATAATGCATTGATAAGCTCCTTTATTCAAATGTTTTTAATTAGGTATTTTATGATGTGAGTGTCAAAAGTAAATTTTGCCACTCACCGATGTATCAGGATTGCTATATTGCTATGCAATTCACGCAATCCTTAAACACCTCAAACTTTCATAAAATGCCGTATTCACGACATTTTATTCCGTTTTCGGTGTTTAGCGTGTCCCAAGTAAAAAAGTCTTTTTCTGCAAGCAGAAACGACTTTTTATACTTTTGACACTTACATCATCTTATAGTTGCATGTGAATATAAAAATCATTGTATATATTTTAACACACTTTTGTAAAATACTTTAATAAAAAGTAATTATAATTTTATGCGAAAGTTATATATATAGTTTTAGCTTTGGATATCGCATTATGGAGATTGTATATAAAACGTAATGAAACAGGGGTGAAATATATACATTTTTAACCGATAATATAATTAGATACCAGAGGCAAAAGGTCTAAGCCCACATGAGCTTGCTCATAAGTGGGGGAATGACCTTGTGACCCGCCCCAATATGAGCATAAAAGTGGGATGATAATCCCATGATATGCGAATATTGGGTAGGGTGCTATGTGCCAGTGGCACATGTTTAGCACAGACCGAAGCGGAGCGTAGACGTGTGAGTGCGCAGCACGGAACAATCCGTAGGTATCGTAGTTGTGGGGCTTTTGACCACACATCTTAATTAGAAACTATTAATGAAGCTGTCTGTATATAATGCGGACGGCAGGCAGTAGTAATTTGTCGGAACGGATTCTGACATAAACAGTCTATATTCAAGGAGGAGTGTTATTATGAATAGTATATCAAGTGGAAGCTATGCTTCAGTAGCAGGCAATTATGCCTACACAGGTTATGGTACATCTGGCACAGGAAAGACTAAGGCCAATACAGCAGCATCAAGTGCAGGTACTAATAGTAGTTCTAAAGCCGAACAGGGCACAGGAGCGGTATCATCATCTTACAGTGACGTGCCGGCATCAAAGAAGACAGCAGTGACAGGTCAGACCATAGGTAATCCAAAGTTAAGTGAAAAAGCTGCAAAGTATTATGACGAACTTAAGAAAAAGTACGCTAATATGAACTTCATACTCGTAAGTGAGGATATGAAGCAGCAGGCAAAGGCAAATGCTTCAAGTTATGCAAACGCTAACAATATGGTAGTCCTTATAGATGAGGATAAGATAGAGCGTATGGCGGAGGATGAGAATTACAGAAAGCAGTACGAGGGAATAATAGCCAATGCAGCAAGCGGACTGTCGCAGTTAGGAAACAGCATAGCAGCAACCGGAGCGAATGTTAAGGGCTATGGAATGCAGGTCAATGATAATGGAACTGCTACATATTTTGCTGTTCTTGAAAAGTCAAGTGCTGCACAGAAGGAAAGAATAGAGAAGAATGCAGCAAAGAAAAAGACTGAGCAGAAGGCTAAGGATAAGAAGGCTGAAAAGAAAGCGGAGCAGGAAAGAATAAAGAAAAATAAAGATAAAAGCAATAAAATCAGTGATGACGATGACGAAGATGATGATAGTGTATCAGACACAGTTACAATAACAGCATCATCTATAGAAGAACTGTTGAGTAGGATACAGAAAGAATCACAGAGTTATCTCAGCGATAATATATTATCAGATGCAGAAAAGAGTGTCGGAAGAGGTTTTGATTATTCTTTGTAGTGTGTAAAGAGGTGTGTACATATGAAGATAATAGATGCACAGGAAAGATACCGCAGCCAGATTCAGAGTTATCGCAGTGAGATGTCAAAAGTTGCAAAGAGAAGAAAAGAAATACAGGAACAGCTAAAAGGTGCTACTGGAGAAGATAAGGAGGCACTTGACAAGGAAGCTGCGACTATTGAACTTACATACAAGTCTTTACAGGATAAGCAGGATGAGTATTATGATTATATGAATAGTCTTGCCGACCAGTGGTGTGCCTGGGCTAATGCAGAGTCCTCCAAGCAGCAGGGTGAAGAGATGAAGAAGTACTATGAAGACCTTGGAAAGATTATGGAGGTTGCCAGACGTCTTATGAAGGGCGACATAGTTCCATCCACAGATGAGAAAAAGCTTATTGATTATAATGATAAGCTGTATCAGATGGCAAAGAATATGGGTGAGATGGCAAAGGCAGAAAAGAGAAAGAAGCACAAGTCGCTGTGGGAGGACGAGGAAGAAAAGCAGTATGATGACCCTGAAGAAGTAGCCAATAATAAGGAAGCGCAGGGAGAAGCACCACAGTTAGTAAGTGCCTCTGATATTATGAGCGGTGCAGGATATAGCAGTCCAGACGGGCAGTAGAGTTAAAATAAATACGAAAGAATGAGGTAGTTATATGCCACTTAGTATCAATATTAATGTTAATAATTCGGATATGAGTATCAAGAATGAGAGGACTGGCGTAAAGAAGAATATTAAGTCGTTAGATGCCAGAAATCTTAATCTTATGACGGACAGGCAGCAGATGATGGATGAGAAGAGAGCTGGTGCCAGAAAGCAGGCGATGAAGCTTATATCTGATGCGTGGAAGGGTGACAATAAGGCATCTGATGGAATAAAGGCGATGGAAAAGACAAAGTCGGATATCGCAGTAAGAAATGGAGAGCTTAAAGAAAAGCTTAATGATATTAAGAAAAGTCAGGAAACACTAAGAGAGCAGTATGGTGTAGATAAAGATTCAGAGGAGCAGAAAGACCTTGAGCTTTTGATAAAGTATCAGGATAATAAGAATGGAATTGCCAATGATAAGTTCTCACAGTATGAGCTTGACAGATTAAAAGAATTACAGGATCAGCCTCTTACGGAGTATCAGAAGAAAGCGCTTATGGCCAATGCAGGAAAAGATTCCATATATACAGAGATTGACAGAAATCAAACTAAGGCGATGTGCCTTACAATGTCTATCAATGATGCCAAGACAGAGCAGCTTAAGTCACAGGATATGATAAAGGCTAGTGAGGCAGCGGATAGTATAATAGAAGCCGCAGAAAAAGATATTTATGGCAGTCTTATCAATGAAGGAAAGAATAATATAGATGATAAGATGGAAGAGAATAAGGAAAAAGCTGATGAAGCCGAAAAGAAGCAGGAAGAAAGACAGGAACAGATAGACGAGGCAAAGCAGAAGCGTAAGGAAGAACAGGATATAATAGAAGGTGATATAGAAGCTAAGAAGCTTGAACAGTCAGTATCTGTCACAGACGAAAAAACAGGTCATATGGAAGAAGCCCAGAGTCAGGTTAATCAGATAATGAAGAAGAATAATATGATTAATGAGGATATAAAGGGGATTGAGATTGACCTTAATTTCTAGGAGTTCAAATGTTAAGACGGGGGTAGCCCGCGGTGTAAGTTTAAGAAAGCAGGGTTTTCTTAGATTAATGGTATTCGTCAAATCAGCGAAAAGAATAGCATAGAGGTTGGCATAAGATTAAAGCCCATAAGATAACTTGCCACATCAGTAAAAACCTAAAGAAGAACTTTATGCATGTGTAGTTCTTCTTTAGGCTTTTTGTTTAACACGGACCATTCATTGCGACTATAGTATATCTATGTTTCCCATGTTGACATCAATGGTAATCATGTTGTGTGAGGTGGTGTTATTGCTATAGTTATGTTTGCTGTCTGCTCCGAATACGGTTATATTACCAAGGTCGGTTGTAAGATTATATCCATATTTATCAGAAGTTACAGGCTTTATAGTAGCATTTCCCATATCGACAGATAAAGATATATTATTAAAGCTGCATTGGCTGATTTTCGCATTTCCCATATTTACATCGCCTTTGCAGGTGTCAAATTCACATCCGGATATATCAAGGTTTCCCATATTTATATCGCTACTATAGGTGTTGAATTCACAGCCTGATATCTCCAAATTTCCCATATCAATATCCGCATTTATAATTGAACTTTTAATATCCGCAATCGATACATTACCGGCGTTAATATCAAGCCACAGGCTTTCAAGTGTAATGTCAGAAGGAATTGTTATTGTAAGCTCTGACTTAGTGTTTGAGAAGCCAACATTAATTAAAGAATGTCTGATATTTTTTTGTTCAATAGTCAGCTTATTACCAGATATCGAATATTCTGGTATATAGTTTTTATTGCCCGTGTAACTTACGTGAAAAGAAGTTCCTTTCTTTATATAAATGTTGCCAAATGACATATCAATATCGAGGGTGTCAAATGAAGATAAGTCTTCATCATAAGTTACTGTATTGTGGCTGTGTCCCAATATTGTATAGCCTTTAGAGGAGATACTCAGTACATTTATTATAATACCCACAATCATGCATACCGCTGTTACGCTGTATATAATTCCTAGATAGATTTTTTTATTCATAATGTGTTACCTTTCTGTATATGTGTTATTGGACTCACTGTCATTTTAAGTCTATTTTCTCAAAAAACTTTTAAATATGCGGTATATAATAGCTGCAATAGGCCATATTATCCATGAGAAAGCCCAGTTAAATGTAAGAAAGCTTAAGCTTAAGTATATGCAGGTAACTGTAGGCCAGAATACAGACATTACAGTTGCGGCTGTAGGATTAATATACTGTACATCTTTATTATGGTCTGCGGTGTAATTACCTGATATTGTGTCTGAGCCGTTAAGTGATAACAGCTTTCTGTATGAGCATGCCGCATTTGCCTGAAAAACGATAAGCATAACACCAACAGAGCACAGAATAAATAAAAATGCACCAGACATATTATCAGATATATTAAGATTAAGGCTGTCAATAATAATAGCTGGTACTACACATATGATACAGAGCAGAACGCCAACAGCAAGGCATATTGTATATATAGGCTGCATACGTTCTTTAGAATTCTGTACATACTGGGAGGTCTGGTAATCAAGCATACACAAGTTATGGTTTATGTCTTCAAATCTTTTAAGGGATGTTCCTGCAATAATAAACAGAGCTACTGCTACAGCTATGCTGACAAACATAAGTGAAACCATAATAGCCTCCATAAAAGCTATATTAAACAAATCGCCTATTATTGGGAATACAGGTGAAAATATACATAACATAACGCCAATTGCAATAAGAAAGCTGCGTTTTGAGTATGCACGTATATAACTTTTTACTTCATCGAGTGAAAGAATTCTTCTGTTGTCGGCAGCTTCGTGTGGCTGGCTGTTAATTCCAAGTGTATCGGCAAGTTCATCAAGATTACCGAATTCAGAGATTACAGTTCCAACAGCCTCATTTTCACTTTTTCCTTCCTGAATAAGTTCATTATACTTATCCTCCATCATACCAAGCAGCTCAGTCTTGGCACGGATAACTTCTGGTGTGTTTGGCATATTGGCAAACATTGTTTCAAGATAACTTTTGATAGTTTCCATATTGTCCTCCTCATATTTTGTGATTAATGTAATGATGTCATGTTCAAAAGATGCTTTGTCCCTGATAATGCCTACAAATTACTTCGTTGCTTTGCAATTCATGTAGTTAGTTGCGTATAAAATGTTCAATAACCTCTTTCGTCAGTACCCACTCGTCACAGCGCGCTTTATAGTATTCACGTCCGCTGTCAGTAATACTGTAGTAAGTACGCTTCTTTCCGCCATTTTCGCCAACACCCGGAAAAGATGTTATATATCCGTTTTTTTCAAGACGTGTAAATGCGGAATAAAGGGTTGTTTCTTTCATAATATACTTTTCGTTAGATAATGCTTTAATCTGCTTGGATATCTCATAGCCATATGAGGGTTTATCAAGCAGAAGATATAAAATTATAGTGTCATTGTATCCTCTTATGATATCGCTGCTGATACCAGCCATATATTATGACCTCCTTACTTTATTGGATAGTTACTGCTGACAGATATGCTAGAACAGCGGTATATATGCCAGCAGTAGTCTGGCTATAAGTTACTACGGCTATCATACTACGACAGTCGTAGTACATCTGACGTAGTATATATATCATATATGGGAGGATATGTCAATATGAGGGGGAGAGGAATAAGGTAATAAAAATTTTAATTATTGCTTGGCATTTTTAAAGAGAAAAATAAGTTTTATAAATTATGAATATATATTATTGACATATAAGTATATATATGATACATTTACAATACGTTATGCATAACACACAAAAAACAGATGCAGTATATTAATAACATATTCAATTAATGTTCTTATGAGAATTCGTTATCGGTTCAGATATATTTCCATATGAATTAAAGTGAAGCGTCAGCTGTTATTTAACTATAAAATTAGAGAAAGGCGTATTATGAGTAAAAAGAATAAAATTAAGCCAGATGTAGTTATGAAGGAATTCTGGAGAGTGAATGAAAGATTTGCAGACCTTTTTAATGGCGTTCTGTTTCAGGGAGAAGCAGTAATAAGGTCAGATAGATTATGCGAGTTAGATACGGATATGTCAGGTACCATAAGGTGGAAGGATGGGGAGAGCATATTAAACCGTGTAAGGGATATTGTCAAGAAAGAGTATGATGGTGTAGAATTTAATATATTCAGAAGATGAATATAATGAGGCAAGTCAGAGAATGTCTGCAAAGAATTCGTAAATATTCCAGAAATATATTGACTTGAAGTCTACGCTAGGTGTTATTCTTATTTATATTAAGAGCTATATAATCTTAGATAAAATTATATATAATGCAAATTAAAGCATATAGTGAAAATGAATTTTTACACGCAGGATTAGTGTCCGCACGCACCTGGCACCATTTCGTTATATGCAAAAATGTGCGTAGAAAAGAGGATTATTATGACAATCAAAGAAGTAAGCGAAAAGTATGATATATCACAGGATACATTAAGATATTATGAAAGAGTTGGACTTATACCGGCGGTTTCACGTACATCAGGAGGGATAAGGAACTACGATGATGAAGCTCTAAGCTGGGTTGAAAATGCTATATGTATGAGAAGTGCAGGAGTTCCAATAGAAGCACTGATAGAATATGTAAAGCTCTTTCAGGAGGGAGATTCAACAATACAGGCAAGATTAGAGCTTTTACAGGAGCAGCTCACAGGTCTTGAAGAACAGAAAGCACATATAGAAGCAACTATGAAGCGTCTTAATTATAAGATATCGTGTTATGAAAAAGCAGTTAAGACAGGTAAGCTTGTATGGGATAAGTGTGAGGAAAAGTGAGGCAGCAATATGGAAATTAATAATAAAAATGTTGGGAATGAAAATGCAAAAAAAGCCGCAGACAGATTATATGAGTATATAATGCAGTCAGATAATATTGTATTTTTTGGTGGAGCAGGAGTGTCAACAGAATCGGGCATACCAGATTTCCGTAGTAAAGATGGACTTTATAACCAGCATGATGTTGAGTTTGATGCCTATGAACCGGAATATCTTCTAAGTGAAGAATGTCTTCATCATAAGCCAAAGGTGTTCTATGAGTTTTATAGACAGAAGATGGATGCGAGAGGAATAAAGCCTAATATAACACATTATGTTCTTGCAAAGCTTGAGCGGATGGGAAAATTAAAAGCAGTGATTACACAGAATATAGATGGTCTTCATCAGCTTGCAGGAAGTAAAAATGTTATAGAACTTCATGGCGCGACCACAAGGAATTACTGTGAAAGGTGTCATAAGAAATATCCATCAGATTATATATATGAAAGTAAAGAGGCTATACCAGTATGTACGGAATGTGGTGGGATGGTACGCCCGGATGTTACGTTATATGGAGAACAGCTTCCTGATGGTGCATATGAAAATGCAGTTAAAGCCATAAAGCAGGCAGATATGTTTATAGTGGCAGGTACATCACTTAAAGTATATCCGGCAGCAGGGCTTGTATGGGATTTTAAAGGCAGTCATCTTGTTGTGCTGAACAGAGAGCCATTAGATTTTAAGCTTAATCCTGAAAGTGATATTGAATATACAGGTTCAATGGGCGATGTGTTTGCAGAGCTGGATAAGAAGCTATAGCATGTGGAAAATTCAAAATTGAAACTTAAAAATATATAAATCAATACCCCATAAGAAACGCTTGGGAGGACGTTTCTTATGGGGTATTTGTTTAAGGAGAAAGTGATTCTTGTTAATTGTTAGGGAGGTTTAACAAGTAATCGTTTATGAAAAAGTTATTATTAAAATAATCTTTATTGAAAGAAATAAAATCTTAAATATCTTTTTAAGCTTTGTAATGGGATGTTTAAAAGCTTATGAAGAATTATATCTTATGTCCTTCAACAGTTATTATAATAGAGTGAAAATGTGACGTGAATATGGAGAAATTGTGAGAAAAATGTGAAGAGAAAAAATATTGAATATGGTTAAAATACATTTGCTAACAATAAAGCCTTTAGAGTATAATAACTCTAAAGGCTTTTTTGCGCATAAAACAGCGCATGGTTTGTATTTGTAGAAAGATTGTTAGGTATCAGAAAAGGGGAGGCAATATGAAGAGTTTAAATATTCCGGTTGGGGTATCAGATTTTACAGAAATCCGCCAAAATGGATATTATTATATAGATAAGTCTGGTCTGATTAAAGATATTCTGGAAACTACATCGACAAAGGTTACTTTAATTACAAGACCAAGGCGTTTTGGAAAAACTCTTGCTATGAGTATGCTGGATGCTTTTTTTGATATACGTAAGGAAAGCAAAAAGCTATTTGAGGGGCTTGAAATATCAAAACAGCAGGATTTATGTGCTAAGTGGATGAATAGGTATCCAACTGTATTTGTATCGTTCAGGCAGGTTGAAGGGCTGGATTTTGCTGGGGCTTATGATATGCTTACAGTTGTCATTGCTAATCTTTTTAATAAGCACATTTATTTACTTGATAGTAAGAAAGCAACTGAGTTTCAGAAAAAATCATTCAGACAGCTGCTTAGTGCAAATGCATCAGTAAAAGAGGTTAAGAGCAGTATTGAACTTCTTATGAATATGTTATACGACTATTATGATAAGCCGGTTATTCTTCTTATAGATGAATATGATGTTCCTGTAGCAAAGGCGAATAATAATGGTTATTACAATGAAATGTTAGATGTTATGAAGAGTCTTATGCAGACAGTAAAAGATAATCAGGCACTTAAGTTTGCAGTTATTACAGGCTGTCTTAGAATTGCAAAGGAAAGTATATTTACGGGTATGAATAATTTTGTATCTGATACTATTACAGCTTCACGTCTTAATGAATATTTTGGTTTTGTTCAAAAAGAGGTAAATCAGATTTTATATGATGCAGCTGCAGAAGCTTATGCGGATACTATTAAAGAATGGTATGATGGCTACCATTTTGGAGATTATGATATATATTGTCCGTGGGATGTTATGAATTATATTCTGGTTTTGCAGTATAATCCGAAAGCAAGACCTGAAAGTTATTGGAAAAATACAAGTGACAATGCAATTATTCGTTCATTTATAGATTATGCAGGAAGTAATATAACTAAAAAGCTTGAAATTCTTATGTCAGGTGGTTATATTGTCCAGAATATAGATGAGTATCTGACTTATGATTATTTACATTCAGATGAAGATAATTTATGGAGTATTCTTTATCTGACAGGATACCTTACACGGGTAAGGGAAAGTGATGGCGAAGACCACTTATCAGAACGTGGTATGACAGCATTGATTATTCCGAACAAGGAGATAAAGGAAATATTTGAAACTACGGTTATTAAGTGGTTTGATGAGAGTGCCAGAACATGGAACAGGAAAGCTTTGTTTGATGCAGTCTGGAGTGGTGATAGTGAAGGTGTTACCAATGAAATGAACAGGCTTTTAAGAAGGACTATAAGCTATCATGATTACAGGGAAGACTTCTATCATGCATTTTTAGCAGGAATATTTACAGGTGCAGGATATATGGTGGATTCTAATAAGGAACATGGTGAGGGAAGAAGTGATGTAGTTGTATATGATTCTGTCAATGCCCGTGTTGCTATATTTGAGGCTAAGTATACAAAGAATTTAGATAAACTTGAGCATGAATGTGATGTAGCACTAGAGCAGATAGATGACCGTATGTATGCGAAGGAATATGAAGATGATTATGATGATATTATATGTTTTGGAATATCATTTTTTAAGAAACGGTGTATGGTAAAGAGAAAGTAACAGGAGAATATAAATTATGAATAACAAAAATACTTCAGCAGAAATTAAAAAAAACTCCATATCTACCCGTTGTGCGACAGTTAGTGATGCAGCCGCACTTCTTGATATATATGCGCCATATGTTAGGGATACTGCGATAACTTTTGAATATGATGTGCCATCGGTTGAAGAGTTTGGCAGACGTATAGAGAATACGCTTAAGAAGTATCCTTATATAGTGGCTGAATGTGATGGAAGAATTGCAGGTTATGTGTATGCAGGTATGTTTCATGAAAGAGAGGCTTATGCAAGGTGCGTTGAAACGTCTATATATGTCGACAAGGATATGAAGCATATGGGAATAGGAAAGGTGCTGCACAGTGCGCTTGAAAATGAGCTTAAGAGCAGGGGAATACTTAATATGTATGCGTGTATAGCGTATCCAAAGGTTGAGGATGAGTATCTTGATAAAAACAGTGAAGAGTTTCATAAGCATCTTGGCTACAGGCTTGTTGGCGAATTCTATGACTGTGGTTACAAGTTTAACAGATGGTATAATATGATATGGATGGAGAAGATGATAGGGGAACATAATTGATTTTAATATAGAAAATAATTAAGATGAGGATTGGTATGAATAATATAGCAGGAAAAACAGATATTACAGATGATGAACTTAAGGGAAATGAACGTATAGAAGAGGCCATAAGCAGTTTACAGAAAGAGCCGTCACAGGAAATGCTTGCACATACACTTACTGTTATAAGAAGGCGTATGAATGAGAATGGGCAGTTTGTTGTAGCTGTAGAGCCGCCAAAGCCGGGTCAAGCTATGTCTATGCAGCTTAAAGCTGTTAAAACAGGTGATGGGAAAATATGGTGGACAGCATTTACAAGCTTTGATGAGGAATTAAAGGGTGCTGACAGTGTTATGTCAACATTTATGACTGATATAAGAAAGCTTTTTGTGTCAGCACTTGAAGTTGATGATATTGAAGGTATAATTATTAATCCTTGGAACAGGACTATTATGCTTGATAAAAATCTTATAAATATTATACTGGGACAGCAGAATGTGTAATTATGTAAATATTTATAAAAATAACCGCAATATGATAATACATGAATATTTGCAGAGAAAAATAGGAATATATTATCATATAAATGTTTATGCGGATAATGAAAATATATAATTAATAAATATTTACAGGAATAGCCATAATGTATATTATATGAATGTTTGTGTCAGGTAAATGATACAAATATTAATAAAGCTTAGTGGTTGGAAATGAGGATTATATAGATGTCGCAGTTAGTTAATACAGTTGTTACCAATATTCTTACAGCATTATATGAGCCGTTCTGGTTTGCTATTACAATGTCAGTATTGTTTATGTTTTTATATATGTATGCATATTGTACAGCGGAAACGGGAAAAGGCATTAAGAGGGCTTTAGCAGCGTGGCTTAAGGAGTTTAAAAGGTCGGTGTTTTTCAGAAGATTGCTGGCACTTACATTTTATACATCACTTGTTTTATTCCGCACACTGCTTAACAGAAAGCTGTGGCTTAATCCGCTTTCTGACGTATGTGGCGGTTGGTCGCTCTGGACAATCAATGCTAATGGAGTGCGGGTGCTTACGACAGATAGTGTTGAAAATGTATTGATGCTTCTTCCATTTACGATGTTACTTATGTGGGCAGCCAAGGATAAGATATTAAAAAAGGTAACATTTGCATGTATTGTTAAAAGTTCATTTAAGACAGCATTTCTTTTTTCGCTGTCTGTAGAGCTATTACAGTTGTTTTTAAGAGTTGGAACATTTCAGTTATCAGACCTTTGTTATAATACTTTAGGAGGGATTATAGGTGGTGTTATATATGGGGCTGTGTGGAAGATAAAAAGCAGAAAGAAAATGGAAAGCTGAAAGGGTGAATGTAAGATATAATAGGAAAGGGTGAGAGATATATGGGGAGATATGTTAATCCGGATAACAGCACATTTGAATGTATCATAGAGCAGTATGAAAAATTGTAGAACAGTATAAATCATGTATTAGATTTTAAAATATCAGAATAATGTAGATTAAAAAAGCACATTATGATAAGATAATGAGCGCAAAGAAAAAGTAAGCGTAGGAAAAAGCAAATGGAGGTATGTATGTCAGATATTAAAGGTAGAATTCATTCGGTAGAAAGCTTTGGTTCAGTGGATGGACCTGGCGTAAGATATATAATTTTTCTTCAGGGATGTCATATGAGATGTAAGTATTGTCATAACCCTGAAACATGGAAGGAAGAGGGCGGAGAGCTTTTAACAGCACAGGAAGTATTTGATAAGGCTTACCGTTACCATAATTACTGGAAGGACAAAGGTGGTATAACTGTAAGTGGTGGTGAGGCAATGCTTCAGATGGAGTTTGTTACAGAACTTTTCAAGATAGCAAAGCAGCATAATGTCCATACTACACTTGATACTTCAGGCAATCCATTTACTATGGAGGAGCCTTTTTTAAGCAGGTTTAATGAGCTTATGGCAGTTACAGACCTTTTTATGTTAGATATAAAGCACATAGATGAGGAAAAGCATAAAAAGCTCACAGGCTGGACTAATAAAAATATACTTCAGCTTGCACAGTATCTTTCAGATAATGGTAAGGATATGTGGATTAGACACGTTCTTGTACCGGGTGTGACGGATGATGAGGCAGACCTTAAGAGATTGTCAGAATTCGTTAAGTCACTTAAAACTGTTCAGAGATTTGAGATACTTCCATATCACACACTTGGCGTATTCAAGTGGCATGACCTTGGTGTAAAATACGAATTAGAGGATGTTATGCCTCCAACTAAGGAACAGATAGAAAGAGCAGACAGCATACTGCACACAGGGGATTATACAGGATATAAGAACTAATGATATGATGTAAGTGTCAAAAGTATAAAAGTCGTTTCTGCTTGCAGAAAAAGACTTTTTATTTGGGACACTCACATCATATTAGAATAAGGTGATATTCTATGAATAAAGAGGAATTAACACATTTATTAGAAAAAGTAGCCTCAGGTGATATATCGCCTGAGGAGGCGGCGAATAATATACGTCTTAAGTCATATACAGACCTTGGCTTCGCAAAGGTAGATACATCCCGTGAATTAAGACAGGGGATGTCAGAGGTCATATATGGTAAGAGCAAAACTAAAAAGCAGATAGCAGCTATAGTTGATGAAATGCTTAAGGAACATGAGAAAACTATTCTTATAACAAGAATGAAGAAAAAGGCAGCAGAGTATGTTGGCAGAAAGTATGACTTAAGATATGATAAGTTATCAAAGATAGGCATTATCGGAGATATGCCGCCTAAGGATGGTATAGGAAAAATAGTGGTTGCAACGGGCGGAACAAGTGACATTCCGGTTGCTGAGGAAGCTGCGCTTACAGCAGAGGCGTATGGCAATGAAGTAGTACGCCTGTATGATGTTGGTGTTGCTGGTATGCACAGGCTTATGAGCCACAGCAGTGATATTATGGAGGCAAGAGTTATAATAGCCATAGCCGGCATGGAGGGAGCGCTTGCAAGCGTTATAGGAGGAATGGCTGACTGTCCTGTTATCGCAGTTCCGACAAGTGTTGGTTATGGTGCTAACTTTGGTGGTCTTTCAGCGCTTTTATCTATGCTTAATTCATGTGCCAGTGGAGTGAGCGTGGTTAATATAGATAATGGTTTTGGAGCCGGATATCTGGCTAGTATGATTAATCATCAGAGGTAATTAGAAAATCCATCACTGTGAGGTTCATGGTGGTGGATTATTTTTGTATGATTATTATAAAATAACGATAAAAAAATACATAATGTATTTAATTTTAGCATATTATATGATAAAATATGTTAAAAGAGGTGACGGTTATGGATAATATGTATTATTTATTGAATGTTACAGTAGCTGGTGTTAAGTGCATCGAGGAGGAAATAAGGCTTGATTTTTATAAAAAAATAGTCAACCAGAAATTTGATGCAGATAAATACAGAATAAAAGCTATATATGGGGAAAATGGTTCAGGTAAGTCCGCAATTATTACCGCAGTTAAAATATTTCAGGATATTATATGTAATAGCCAATACTTAAGTGAGTCCAAAAATCAGAAGTTATTAGATGAGCTGATTAATAAAAAGACACAACATTATAAGTTTAAGTGTGAGTTTTTATGCAGGTTGGAAAAGGATAATATTATATTTGCATATGAATTACAATTAAAGAAAAATGAAAGCGGACTATATGAAATAGTATATGAAAAATTATCAGAAAGAAGTGGTAATTATTCTAATAGCAGGTATAAAAGTATATACGAAGTTAGTAATGGTAAGTTAATATTTGTCAATGCACAGAATGAAAATTATTCAATGATTGAAAAAATGACTTATAATCTTTTAGGTAAAAGTTCATTTCTTAATATATATTTTTTTAATTTCAATAATTTTAACAAAGATACTGTTACAGATAGTACAAGAATATATGTCAGAGTGTGCATATGTATGGTTTTGGCATTTATAATAAAAGTATATTTAGATGAAGAAGACAAGCATGAATTGTATTTTATAAAAAAAGTTTTTAGTGAGAGAATAAAAAACGACAATAATTATATATCAGAAAATGTATTAGAAATAATGGACAGTTTAAGTGTTACAGACAGCATTATTCCTAAAAATAATTTTGATATATACGTGGAGAAGATTAATAATTTAACTGCTTTCCTTCGTATTTTTAAACATGATTTGAAGTCCATAGAGATAGATAAAAAAGATGATGGAGATAATTACAGGTGTGACCTTAATCTTAATTATGGTGATTATTTAATCAATAAAGAATTTGAGAGTACAGGAATTAAGAAATTAATTAAATTGTATGATTGTTTTGATGCAGCAAGTAAATATGGAATCGTATTTATAGATGAAATGGATTCTAATTTAAATGATGTGTATTTATGTAAAATTATAGAATATTTTATGTATTATGGAAAAGGGCAGTTGTGTTTTACTACACATAATCTGGACCCGATGTCAGTGCTTAAAGAAAACAAGTATTCCATAGATTTTCTTTCAAGTGATAATAAGCTTGTATCGTGGGTTTCTAAGGGAAATGCAACACCGGATAATTATTTTAAAAATGGAATGATAGAAAATATACCATTTAATATAGATGCAACTGATTTTATAGGAGTATTTGGGGAGTAAAGTTATATGGCAATACAACTGATATTATGTGTTGAAACTAATAAAAAAGCAGACACGGACAGCAAATATATATTTGAAACTATAAGATATTATTATAATGTTGATAATAGTGTAAAGTTAAGTAAAATATATATGGGGACAAAAACAAAGTATAATTCAAAAGAAGTTTTAAAGGAAATTAAACAAAAGAAGTCAATGTTTTCTCATGGCAGCAGCATGGTTATATATTGTATTGATACAGACCAGTATGAAAAAAATCCTAATCATAAAAAAGAATATGATGAAATTCAAAAATATTGTGAACATGAGAATTATGAAATGGTATGGTTTTGTCATGATGTTGAAGAGGTCTTTATAGGATATAAAGTATCTGATTCAGATAAAACTAAAAAGGCAGCAGAATTTGTAAAAAAGAATATTGTTAAGAATGTCAATTATAAAAAGCTTTCAAGTGATAAACTAATAAAAAATACAAGTAATATGCTGCTTGTTTTTGATAAATATTTACAGCGAAAATAAGCGTTAATCAGATAAAAATACAGAAGTGAGGATTAATATTTAATATGTCAGATACAACAAATCTTGGAGAAGGGAGTATACCTTCACTGCTTGCAAAGCTTGCAATTCCGGCAGTTGTGGCGCAGGTGGTTAATCTTTTATATAATATAGTCGACAGAATATACATAGGACATATTCCAGAAATAGGTGCAAGTGCGCTTACTGGAGTCGGATTATTTACACCGATACTTATGCTTATCAATGCATTTGCAATGTTAGCAGGTTCGGGAGGCGCACCGAGAGCTGCGATATATATGGGAAAGAAAGATAATAATACAGCAGAAAAAATTGTTGGCAACTGCTTTTCATTTCTTATGATATGTGCAGTGTTTCTTACAGCGGTATTCTATATAACAGCACCGAAGCTTCTTGTACTTTTTGGAGCGAGCAGTGTTACTCTTTCTTATGCCGTTTCATATGCAAGAATATATGTACTTGGCAGTGTATTTGTTCTTATAGTTCTTGGTATGAATTTGTTCATAACAACACAGGGTTTTGCAAAGATAAGTATGCTTACAACGGTTATAGGTGCGGTTATTAACATTATACTTGACCCTGTATTTATATTTGTGCTTGGCATGGGTGTAAGTGGTGCAGCGCTGGCAACTGTTATTAGTCAGGCGGTCGGTGCAGTATGGATATTAAGATTTCTTACAGGTGATAAAACAATATTAAAGCTTAAAATGTGTAACTTAAGATTAAAAGCGGATATAATAGGTCCATGTCTTGCGCTTGGAATATCAAGCTTTGTTATGATGTCAACAGAGAGTATTCTTTCGATAAGCTTCACTTCAAGTCTATCAAAGTTTGGTGGGGATGTGGCAGTTGGAGCAATGACTATTATAACAAGTACAAGTCAGCTTATACTTATGCCGGTTCAGGGTATCTGTCAGGGCGGACAGCCTATTATAAGCTTTAATTATGGGGCGAATAAGAACGACAGGGTTAAGAAAGCATTTTTTACACAGTTTAAGGTGTGTATCATATTTACATGTGTATGCTGGATTATAATGATGTTATTTCCGCAGATATTTGCAGGAATGTTTACATCGGATGCAGAACTTGTGAAGTACACGGCATGGGCACTTCGTATATATATGGCAGGAATATTTTCAATAGGTTTTCAGATAAGCTGCCAGCAGAGTTTTATGGCGCTCGGTCAGGCAAAAGTCAGCCTTATTCTTGCGTGTTTAAGAAAGCTTATATTGCTTATACCGCTTATATTCATACTGCCATTGATACTGCCGGATAAGGTGTTTGCCGTATTCCTGGCAGAGCCGGTGAGTGATATAATAGCGGCGGCAGTAACAACAACAGTTTTTATGGTTAAGTTTAATGGTATACTTGAGCATAAGAGATAAGTATGATGTGTAAACATAACAGCAGACAGAATTACACATATAGATATGTGAACGATATAGTCTGTAAGAGTTACAGCCAATAAGATATTAATCATTATGTCCTGACAGAACAAAAAGGCAGTTAATAACTTGTTAAAACAGTATAAAAATCCTGTTATCTATGCACAAAATCTTGATAAGAAAATATCAGAGGATTATATTCTGGTCATAAGAAAACAACAGAAATTATTCAGTAAAGATAAAACAGAAGTTATTGGATATAGAAAAGCGCAAAAATGTGCGCAGAAATGAGGAATATTATGACTAGAAAGAAATTTATTAATGCAAAGTTAAAGGGATATGATGAATTACAGGAAATACTTGTAGAGGATGGAGTATTTAAGAAAATAGCACCATCTATTGAGGTTGAAGGTGGATGTGAAATAGAGGATCTTGGAGGAAAGCTTACATTACCACCATATGTAGACCCACATATTCACCTTGATTATGTATTTACAGCAAGAAAACAGGGAGCTACGAATGGAACTGGTACATTATTTGAAGGAATACAGAGATGGAGTGAAACCAAGTCTGACCTCACTGTAGATGAGATAAAAGCAAGAGCTATAAAAGCAGTGAGGATGGAGGTATCACATGGTGTGCAGTATATCAGAACACATGCAGATGTAACTGATCCTAACCTCACAGCACTTAAGGCTTTACTTGAGTTAAGGGAAGAGCTGAAAGATATAGTAACTATCCAGATAGTTTCCTTCCCACAGGAAGGTATGTATTCATATAAGGATGGAGATAAGCTTGTTGAAGAGGGACTTAAGATGGGTGCCGATTGTGTTGGTGGTATACCACATTTTGAGTATTGCAGGGAGTTTGGTGAGAAGTCAATACATAAGGTTGTTGAACTTGCAGTTAAGTATGATAAGCTTATTGATGTTCATTGTGATGAAAGTGATGATCCTATGAGCAGATTCGTAGAGCTTCTTACAGCACTTTCAATAGTTGAAGGAATCGGACCTAAGACAACGGCAAGCCACACCTGTTCACTTGGTTCTGTTGATAACAGCTATGCATTCAGAATGATGAAGAACTTTAAAAAGGCAGGTCTTAACTTTATATCCTGCCCAACAGAGAATATATATCTTCAGGGCAGACAGGATACTTATCCTAAGAGAAGAGGTCTTACAAGGGTTAAGGAATTATACGAAAATGGTATAAATGTATGTTTTGCACAGGATTCTATACAGGATCCATGGTATCCGGCTGGTAATGGTAACCTTATGAATGTCCTTGATAATGGTATTCATATCGCACAGATGATGTCATTCGAGGAGATGGATAACTGTCTTGACCTTATAACAGTGAATGGTGCCAGAACTATGAATATATCAGAAAAATATGGTATCGAAGCAGGAAAGCCGGCTAACTTTATTGTGGTTGATGCAAAGAGTGAGTTTGAGGCTGTGTGTGAAAGAGCAGATGTAGTTGCCAGTGTCCGTGATGGAGAGTATCTGTTTAAGAAGGCACCAGTGAAGTATGAGGCTTTGAGTGATTTTATGGCAGAGTAAGTATATGGCATGAATATGTTATATAATTAATAACTATTATACATTTTTATAAGCATTCAGGTTGATATGGACCTGGATGCTTTTTTAAATGTGATGTATACAATTATATATTTGTATATATTTTGAAAGCTTTAATGAGTTTTTTAAACATGAATTTTTAATATCTTATATTGCATAGTTATGGTTTAAGGTTTTATAATAAAAACAATAATTTCATTTGAATGAGGTATTTTAATAAAATGTTTGAATGTAAAGACTTATTAACTTTGCCATCTATGGCACAGGCAAAAATAATTGCAGGTAAGAGTGGATTATCTAACAGCATAAGATGGGTATATAAGCCGGAAAATATGAATTTTGCAAAGTGGGTCAAAGGGCAGGAGCTTCTTATCATAAGTACGCCTGTTATACAAAGCAGAGATTTTAATCTGCCACTTGTCATAGAAAAAGCAAAGAAGCTTAATATGTCGGGGGCACTGCTTCTGACAGGTGATAAGTATATAGCCAGTATAGACAGCGGTATAGTTTCATATGCTAATCTTAATAATTTTCCAATATTTGTAATATCGGGTGAAATTCCACTTATAGATATTTTTGAAGAAATCGGACATGCAATAGCATATAATAAGAACGCGGATGTCCTTAGTGATGATATTCTGTCAGGAATTATATTTGGCAAGAATATAAATGCAGATGCATTTGCAATGAAATTTGCGGAAGCTGGTTATGATGTAAGTGGGAAAAACCGCATGTTCACGATAAATATTCACAGTGATTGCAGAATAGAAGAATATGATTATGATACAATTATCAGTAAAGTGAAAAATGAATTTAATGCAAGAAATATAAATGCATTGTTATCAAGATATGGCAACAATATTGTCGGGTGTTTTCAGAACGTAGATAAAACGGCAGCAGTCAGTAATGCTGAAGGTAATGTGTCAGATAACAATATTTCAGATAGTAGTATATCAGAGATTAATCCAGTCAATTTATCTGTGAAAAATATACACAACACTGATATAGGTATAGAGGATGAATTGGATGAAAAAGAAGTGCTGGATAAGATTTATAATAGTTTATCAGAGTACATAAATAGTATAGGCTGCGATATAAAGATTATTATGGGAGTTGGCCGTGCATATGATGGAATAGGAGATTTGCAGAAGAGTTTTACAGAGGCATCAAGGTGCGTGATTCTTTCAGAAAAGATGAATATGTCAGGCAGGGTATTCTGGTATGAGCAGATGGGAATATATAATCTGTTTTCGGAACTGGCAGATAATAAGGTTATGCAGGAATTCGTAGATAGTACGCTTGGAGTTATTATTGAATATGACAGAAATAATAATTCTAATCTGCTGGAAACACTTAAAGCATATTTATGGAATAATAACAGTCTTATTCATGCATCTGAACAGTTGTACACCCATAGAAATACTGTTAAGTATAGAATGCAGCGTATAAGCCAGTTGACGGGCAGGAATTTTGACGATGCCATAACCAGGCTTGAGTATATGAATGCAATTATATGTATGGAAATCAGTTGAGTTTTTATAAATATTAATAGGATATGATATAATGAAAGAGATAGAGAAGGCAAAAGCAGGGTATCTGTACGATGCTAACAATGATGAGGAAATAATTAAAAAACGTCTTATATGTGCGGATTTGTGTTACGAATACAATAATTGCAGACCATCAGAGCTTGATAAGCAAAAGGAAATAATGAGAAAAATATTAGGTAAAAATGGTCATATAGAAGGTGATTTTTTAATAACACAGCCATTTCACTGTGATTATGGAAATATATCAATAGGGAATAATTTCTATACGAATTATAACTGTTCAATTCTTGATGGAGCCAAGGTTACATTCGGAGATAATGTGTTTATAGCACCGAATTGCGTATTTTCAACATCAGGACATGCACTTGATGCTGTTCAGAGAGCGGAAGGTCTGGAGATAGCATGGCCTATTACAATAGGAAATGATGTATGGATAGGAGCTAACGTAAGTGTACTGCCGGGAGTTACTATTGGAGATGGAACGGTTATAGGAGCTGGAAGTGTGGTTAATAAGGATATACCGTCTGGTGTTGTTGCTGCAGGTAATCCATGCAAAGTTATAAGAAAAATAACAGAAGATGACAAACATAAGTATAAAATGTATGTTGAACATTAATCTGTTTTGTGCTATGAGTACAAATGAATCATAATTAATTTGTTTCTTGATGCTATAAAATAAGTTAATAAAATTTTAACTGTTGAAGCATATAAAGAAGAGTGATATATTACACGCATAGACAGGAAACAACATAAATATAACATATTAAGAAGCAAAGGGGCTTTAGCTGGTGACGACTGGCAGAAGCCCCTTTGTTGTACATTTAAGGAGATATTTAAGTCTTCAGCAAAATATTATGTTAAATAACCTGTCAGAAAAAAGATTATTTCCAATACATTATAATTATTAAATGTTGTATGTATATGGCGATATTCTAAAAACATCAGGATATAACAAAAGTTACAAAAAACAGGAGGAATGATTATGAGTTATGGTCTTATAGCGGTAATTATAGTAATCGGTATTGTAATCGGTGCTATAGCTACTAAAAAATGCGAACCTTTTTTGATAGCGGGTTCAATAATAGGAGCTTTATTCTTATATAAACAGAATTTTATAACAGAGTGGGTGGCAACACTTGAAGAGGTCATGAGTGCAGAAGCATATCTGATACTTGTATGTGGCTTGTTTGGAAGTATTATAGCATTACTTACAGCATCTAAAGGACATTTTGGTTTTGCCAAGATTGTATCTAAAATATGTAACACTGAAAAAAAGACATTATTTACAACATTTATACTTGGTGTGATCATATTTATAGATGATTATCTTAATGTATTGTCGATTGGAACGGCTATGAAAAAGGTGTATGATAAAGTAAAGGTTCCAAGAGAGGCACTTGCCTATCTTCTTGACAGTACAGGTTCACCAGTATGTGTTATGTTCCCATTTTCTTCGTGGGCAGCATATTTCGGGGCAATATTCTTTGCACAGGAAAGTGTGCAGGCACTTGGTGCAAAGACATGGATGGGAGCATATATTAAAGCAATCCCATTCTGTGTGTATCCTATAGTTGCACTTCTTATAGTTATTCTTTTTTCAGCAGGTCTGTTTCCTAAGCTTGGTGGAATGAAGAAAGCGTATGACAGAGTTGCAGCAACTGGTAAGGTGTACAGTGATGCAAGTAAGAAGTATAATATGGATGATGCAGAAGGTGAGCAGGATGGTAATATCCTTAACTTCCTTATACCTATGCTTGTGCTTGTAGTAGTTGCATGTGTAACAGGTAATCTTGTAGTAGCACAGGTTGTATGTCTTGCTGTTACATTAGTTATGTATCTTTCAGAAAAGCTTATGACATTTACCGAATACTGGGATAACTTTGTAAAAGGTTTTGCAGATATGTTACCTATAATCATTCTTCTTATAGCTGCACTTACTTTCCAGACTATAGCAAGCAACATGCAGATGACAGAATTCTTTATAGATTTAACACAGCCTATATTATCAGCTAAGATATTCCCTATGTTAGCATTTATCATAACAGGTATATTAGCATTTATGATTGCTAATGCATGGGGTGTATGTACACTTGTGGCACCAGTATTACTTCCACTTGGTGCAAGTGTAGGTGCTAACGCAATACTTATTATGGCGGCTATCCTTTCAGGATGTGCATTTGGTAATCATGCATGCTTCTACTGTGATACAACAGTTCTTGCTTCGCAGGGCTCAGGTATTGATAATTTCGACCATGCAGTGTCACAGCTTCCATATGTGCTTATAGGTGCGGCAGTGAGTATTGTAGGTTTCCTTGTTCTTGGTTTTGTATACTAGATAATAAAAACATGCATGTAATATAGATTCAAAATATAAAGACAGAAAAAATATAATGCAATACTTCTGAAATATAGTTATGGATATTAATAAATAATATATTCATATACATGTGAATGAGGGATACTTATAAAATAAAAGGGATATATAAATATATAGGTTAAAAGCTTTAAGACTGATATTGAAAAAATCAGACAAAAAGAAAATCCTGGATAGGAGGCAGTTATGAGTGATGATAATAAATATGTAATAACAATAGCCAGACAGTTTGGCAGTCTTGGAAGACCGATAGCTAAGATGATGAGCGAGAAGCTTGGTATAGAATATTACGACAGGGATATAGTGGAACAGGCAGCAAAAAAGCTGAATCTTCCTGTATCGCATATTGATGAGCTTGAGGAAAAGGTTAAAAAGACAAGCAAGAATTCTTATATGAGGATGATGTTTCCACTTGGTACTGAATCAAGTTCTGAGCAGGATAATATATTTGAAGCACAACAGAATATTATGAGATTTCTTGTAGAAAGAGAAAGTTGTATTATAGTAGGACGTTGTTCAGATTTTGTGTTATCAGATGAACCTAATGCAATACACATATACATATATGCACCTTATGAGGAACGTGTTAAGAATTGTGTCAAGGATCTTAATCTTACAGAGGCAGATGCCAAGAAGATGATAAGGTCAGTAGATGAGGCAAGGGATGATTATCATATGCATTATGCTGGATTTCTTCCATCTGACCCTAAGCATAAGAATATTATGGTTGACAGCAGTGTACTAGGTGTAGAGGGAACAGCAGATTTTCTTGTCGATTTTATAAGAAGAAAGTTCGGGCTTAAGACATATACGTTAAGCTGACAGGATATTCAGTTAATCTGGCAGGGTAAGAATATTTAAAATGTACATTAAATCATATGTAAGTCGGTTATAAAATAAGTGAAACAGGTTGTCTGTACTATAAATGTATGGATGACCTGTTTTTTATATTGTCAAAATAATAATTACCTGCTGGCGTGTGAAAGAATTTGAATAAGATTGATTGAAAAGAAAAATCTAAGGCAAAGTTTCTAAGGTGGGGATTGTATACAAAATATCATAAATGGGTATAATTACACATAAAATGCATATAAAAATTTAATAAACTATGCAAAATGCATAAAAATAGTTATGAATATTTGTGAATGATGGTGATTGATTATGAATGAGTATGGAGTTATTATAATAGTAACTTAAAGGTACGTGACCAGAAAGGAGGAATAGAAAGTGATATATACAGTAACATTTAATCCATCGTTAGATTATATAGTTTCAGTTGATGATTTTACACTTGGCATGACGAACAGAACAAGCAGTGAGCAGATACTTGCCGGAGGTAAAGGTATTAATGTTTCCATTGTTTTAAAAAATCTTGGGCTTGATAACACAGCACTTGGTTTTGTCGCAGGGTTTACAGGTGATGAGATAAGTGAGAGGCTTAAGTGTGCCGGCATCAATACAGATTTCATAAAAGTAGCGAAAGGATTATCAAGAATTAATCTTAAGTTAAAGTCCATAGATGGAACAGAGATTAATGGCAGAGGACCAGATATTACACAGGAGAATGTCGAGGAGCTTAAGAAAAAGCTTGAAGCACTTAAGACAGGTGATGTTTTAGTACTTGCAGGAAGTATACCTTCATGTATTCCGGATGATATATATAAGAATATTATGAAGCTTCTCGATGACAAGGGCGTTATGATAGTTGTTGATGCAACAAGCAGTCTTCTTATGAATGTACTTGAATATAAGCCATTTCTTATAAAGCCTAACCAGCATGAATTAGGAGATATATTTGGGGTAAAGCTTACTACAAGGGAAGCGGTTATACCTTACGCCAGAAAGTTAAAGGATAAGGGAGCTGTGAATGTGCTTATATCAATGGGCGGCAGGGGAGCAGTACTTGTTGCAGATGATGGTAAGGTATATATAGCGGATGCACCAAAGGGAACACTTAAGAATTCAGTCGGAGCAGGGGATTCGATGGTTGCCGGCTTCATAACAGGATGGTTATCTACACATAATTATGCCAATGCATTTAAAATGGGAATAGCAGCCGGAAGTGCAAGTGCATTTTCTGATAATCTTGCAACTAAGGACGAGGTGGATAATCTGTTTGACAGGATTGAGATTGAGCAGGCAGACTAGAAGTAAATGCAGGATTATAAGATGTTGTATATTTATGCTGGATATATTAACTATAGATAAATGCGGCAATAAATAGAATATAATAAAAGTATGTAGTATATAGAAATGATGTATAAAGAACAGAAAATATTACATTAATAAAAAATCAAAAGATTGGAGGAAACTATATGAGGATTACAGAACTTTTGAAGCCAGAAAGCATAGACCTTAATGCAGCACCTAAGGACAAGAATGATACTATAAGACAGGCAGTTGCACTTATGGCAAAGAGCGGCAATATAAGTAATATTGAAGCTTACACTAAGCAGGTTATGGCAAGAGAAGAAGAAAGTACAACGGGCGTTGGTGAAGGAATAGCTATTCCACATGGCAAGTGTGATGCAGTTACAAGACCGGGACTTGCAGCCATGATTATAAGAGATGGAGTTGACTATGATTCACTTGATGGTGAACCTGTCAATGTACTTTTCCTTATAGCAGCACCTAACACTAAGGATAATGTACATCTTGATGTACTCAGCAAGCTGTCAGTGCTTCTTATGGATGAGGACTTTACAGCAGCATTAAAGGCAGCAAAGACGACCGATGAGTTTCTTAAGGTTATAGATGATGCGGACAAAGAGAGTCAGGATATAGATGAAAGACTTGAGGATACAGCTAAAGAACCAGCTAAGATACTTGCAGTTACATCCTGCCCAACTGGAATAGCCCATACTTATATGGCAGCGGAAGGTCTTGAAAAGGCAGCTAAGAAGCTTGGCTGTTCGGTAAAGATTGAAACAAGAGGTTCTGGTGGTGCTAAAAATGTACTTACAGAACAGGAGATAGCTTCGGCAGACTGCATAATAGTTGCAGCAGATGCCAAGGTTCCTATGGAAAGATTTGCAGGAAAGAAAGTAATAGAATGTCAGGTATCAGATGGTATTAATAAGGCAGAAGAACTTATAAAAAGAGCTATGGAGGGTGATGCACCTGTATATGAAGCTCATAGTTCAGATGGAAGTGGAGGCTCAGCAGCCTCTGCCAATAAAGGCAAGTCAGGTGGCGTAGGACATCAGATATATATGCAGCTTATGAATGGTGTTTCTCATATGCTTCCTTTTGTAGTTGGCGGTGGTATCCTGATAGCTATAGCATTTCTTATAGATGGACTTAATGTTGATATGAACAGTCTGTCAGAGGCTGAACGTGCTAATTTTGGTACGATTACACCAGTTGCAGCTATGTTTAAGACTATCGGTGGTGCAGCATTTGGCTTTATGTTACCAGTTCTTGCAGGATTTATAGCCATGGCGATAGGTGACAGACCAGCACTTGCGCTTGGTTTCGTAGGAGGCTATATAGCAGCCAACGGTAAGTCAGGCTTCCTTGGTGCACTTGTAGCAGGCTTTGTAGCAGGTTATATTATCGTTGGACTTAGAAAGCTGTGTGACAAGCTTCCAGAAGCACTTGAAAAGATAGCACCGGTGCTTATATATCCAGTTGTTGGTATACTTGTGATAGGACTTGGTATGACTTACGTCATAGAGCCAGTTATGGGAGCTATTAATACAGGACTTAATTCATTCCTTGTAAGTATGGGAAGTTCAAGCAGGGTTATATTAGGCTTTATACTTGCAGCTATGATGGCTATTGATATGGGCGGTCCATTCAACAAGGCGGCATATGTGTTTGGTACAGCAGCAATAGCTTCAGGTAATTACGATATTATGGCATCCGTTATGATAGGCGGTATGGTTCCACCTTGTGCGATAGCACTTGCAACTATACTGTTTAAGAATAAGTTTACAAAGGAAGAAAGAGAAGCAGGACCAACTAATTTTATTATGGGACTTGCATTTATAACAGAAGGCGCAATACCTTATGCGGCAGCAGACCCGCTTCACGTTATACCAGCGTGTCTTATAGGCTCAGGTATAGCAGGCGCTATAAGTATGATATTCAGGTGTACACTTATGGCACCTCACGGCGGAATATTCGTATTCCCTGTAGTAGGCAATCCACTCTACTATGTACTTGCACTTGTTGTAGGAACTATTGTTTCAACATTTCTTCTTGGAGTTCTTAAGAAGAAGGTAGAGTAATGACTTAGAATAATGACGGGTTATAAGGCATTAATTAATAATTTATATACGTTGAATTGTAGTCTAAGCGCACAACGGCACAATTCTATGAAACGTAAAATATGAGATGTTATGGGTAAAAGATTGAAAAGTTGTTCATGTCTGCATGATAAGACTTTTGAAATTATAATCTGCAGGCATAAGTGAGAAGTAAAATGTGTTTTAACTATGATATTAATAATAACAATAACTATAATACAATATAAAAATGTGCGCAGAAAAGAGGATTATTATGAAAGAATTTAATTACACAATCACAGACCCGGAAGGAATTCATATGAGACCAGCAGGAGAGCTTGTAAAGGTGGCAAAGCAGTTTGAAAGTAAGATTACTATCTCAAAGGATGGTAAGATGGGTGACTGCAAGAAAGTATTTACAATTATGTCACTTGCAGTAAAGAACGGACAGGAAGTAACTATAAGCGTTGAAGGTCCTGACGAGGAAGAGGCAAGTAAGAAGGTAAAGGAATTCCTTGAAACAACTATGTAATGAATGTTAAGTTAAAGTCAGAAAGCATTTTGCAGGATAATGGTAAGTTATGGCAAAGGGCTTTCTGGCTTGTTATGGCAGGCAGAATTAAAGACTCAGTGCACACAGTACGGAAATGGAGATTGCTATGAGAGAATATAAGGGGAAAAGCGTATTCGCAGGAATCGCTATAGGCAGGATAAAGGTGTATAACAAGTCTGAACAGCAGGTCAAAAGAGTTCATATAGATGATACACAGCATGAAAAGGAAAGATATGCAGAGGCTGTAGAAAAGGCCGTAGAACAGCTTCAGATGCTTTATGATAAGGCACTTAAGGAAGTTGGTGAGGCTAATGCAGCTATATTTGAAATGCATCAGATTATGCTTCAGGATGATGACTACAGGGAGTCAGTTGAAAATATAATAGACAGCCAGAAGGTCAATGCAGAGTATGCAGTTGCGCAGACCGGTGATAACTATGCAACTATGTTTGCAGCCATGGATGATGAATATATGAGAGGAAGGTCAGCGGATGTAAAGGATATATCCGAGCGCCTTATCAATATACTGAGCGGACAGGCAGATGCTTCGGTTATGGCAGATGAGCCGGTTATCATAGTGGCAGATGACCTTGCACCGTCAGAAACTGTCCAGATGGATAAGGATAAAATATTATCATTCGTCAGTGTAAAGGGTTCAGTCAATTCACATACAGCTATTCTTGCAAGAACTATGGGAATACCAGCACTTATAGGCACACCTATAGAACTTGATGATAGTATAGACGGAAAGTTGGGAATTGTTGACGGAACATTTGGCTGCATATATGTAGAGCCTGACAGTGAAAAGCTTGAATATTATAAAAAGCAGCAGGCAGAACAGTTAAAGAAAAAGGAACTTCTCCAGCTTTTGAAGGGCAGGGAGGATGTTACTGTTGATGGAAAGAAGATAAAACTGTATGCCAATATCGGAAATGTTAAGGATATTATGGCTGTAAAGGCAAATGATGCTGCCGGAATAGGACTTTTTAGAAGTGAGTTTATATATCTTGAGAGAGATGACTTCCCAACAGAGGAAGACCAGTTTAATATATATAGGACTGTTGCAGAAAATATGGCAGGAAAGCCTGTTATAATAAGAACTCTTGATATCGGGGCAGACAAGCAGTGCGACTACTTTAATATGGATAAGGAAGATAATCCGGCGCTTGGAGTGAGGGCAATCAGAATATGCCTTACAAGGACAGAAATATTTAAGACACAGCTGCGTGCACTGTACAGGGCAAGTGCATATGGCAATATCAATATAATGTATCCGATGATAGCCAATATGTGGGAAATCGATAGGATTAAGGAAATTGAAAATGAGGTGAAGGAAGAGCTTGAAAGACAGGGTATCAATATAGGTAATCCTCAGACAGGAATAATGATAGAAACGCCTGCCGCAGTTATGATAAGCGATGAACTTGCAAAGAAGGTCGACTTCTTTAGTATAGGAACTAATGACCTCACACAGTATACACTTGCAGTTGACAGACAGAATTCAAAGCTTGATGCATTTTTTGACCCACATCATCCGGCAGTGCTTAAGATGATAAAGATGGTTGTTGATAATGCACACAAAGCAGGAATATGGGCAGGAATATGTGGTGAGCTTGGTGCTGATACATCACTTACAAGAAAGTTTTTAAAGATGGGTGTTGATGAATTATCAGTGTCACCGGGAAGAGTACTTCCTATAAGACAGATTATACTTGATACAGATGTTTCTAAGCTTTAAAAGGCATTATTAATATAATTATAATAATTATGTGCAGCAATCGCCTGAATGTGATATGATATAATGAGCGCAAAAGAAAAGGAAGCGGCTGCGAAGCAGACATTTACTTTTCTTGCGCCATTAACGAACGAACAGTCATGCGAAGCAGGACGAAAGAGCGCGAAAGCGCGGGTTCGTGAGTGTAGGATAGATAAAGAGTAAATTATGATATAATGAGCGCAAAAGAAAAAGAAGCGGCTGCGAAGCAGACATTTACTTTTCTTGCGCCATTAACGAACGAACAGTCATGCGAAGCAGACATTATATACAGATTCGGAATGGAGTGAAGGAAAAGATATGCTGACAGAAAAAAGACATGAGATTATATTGCAGCTACTTAGGAAAAAAGGCAGCATAACTGTGAATGAGATTAAGGATGAGCTTGGAATATCCGAGTCGACTATACGAAGGGACCTTAACACACTAGATGAAGAGGGCAAGCTTGTCAAAGTTTTTGGTGGTGCTGTATCAGTTAATTATGAATTTTCAGGAGAAGAGCCGACTGTGTCGCAGAAAAAAGATGTTAATCTGGATGCAAAGAAGGCGATAGCTAAGTATGCGGCAGGGCTTATAGAACCAGATGATTTCGTGTATATTGATGCAGGAACCACAACAGGATGTATGATAGATTATATAAGAGAAAAAAATGCCACATATGTCACTAATGCGGTTGCACACGCAAGAAACCTTGCAATAGCAGGCTTTAAGGTTATACTTATAGGCGGTGAGCTGAAAGGCTCAACAGAGGCGGTTGTTGGCAGCAGTGCAGTTGAGGCACTCAGGGAGTACAACTTTAATAAAGGCTTCTTTGGTGCTAATGGAATAAGCATAAAAAGCGGAATAACAACTCCTGATATTAGTGAGGCAGCTGTCAAACGTACAGCAGTGGAGCACAGTAACTATAAGTATGTGTTAGCTGACTCAGCCAAGTTTGATAATGTAAGTTCAGTTACATTTGCAAGGATAGACGAAGTTAAGTTTATTACGGATAAGAATGTAGCGGATATATATAAGGATTATGACGTTAAGGTTGTTTTGTGATTGAGAAAATAAAAAAATAATATATTGTATAATGTATCTATATTACAAAGATATATCTAAGTGACTTATTTAATATAACATAAGTAGTAGTAGCTAAGCGTGCCAGCAGCTTCGTGGTTAATCACCTGAAACTGCTGGCATTCCTTTGTGCAATATGTATAAAATATTAAAACCGACTACTTATCTAACTCAGCTAATTGTGCAGAGATAGCTTTCTTGATAGCGTTGAAAGACTCTTTGCTTATGTCATGTTCGATACGGCAGGCATCTTCTTCAGCTACTTTCTTATCAACTCCAAGCTTTATGAGCCATGATGAAAGAATCTGGTGTCTTTCGTATATCATTTCGGCGATTTCCCTGCCAGAATCTGTAAGATATATATATCCTTCTTTAGTGACTCTTATGTGTTCTGATTCTCTAAGATTTTTCATGGCGATACTTACACTTGATTTTTTATAGCCCATCTCGTTGGCGATGTCTATAGAGCGCACAACAGGCAGCTTCTTACTAAGCATAAGTATTGTTTCAAGATAATCTTCTGCTGATTCGTGAATAACCATAGTTAATTCCCCCTAGTATATATAAATAATAATAACTGTAACATATGCCGATATGCTATAATCTGCATATATATGCAAAATAAAGCATCGATATTCTAATTAAGTGTTTAGAGTATAACATATAATAAAAAATTAAGCAAATTATTAGTCCGTATAAGGCAAAATATGGTATACTGACATTATTATGATATTGTTAAGAGTTATATAAATCTGAGAGATAGATGGGGTCTGAATATTAACATTATTATAATGTCAGGAATATAAAGTCATTAGTGCCTGAATGGTAAGATTTTTGGAACTGATATCAATATATATGGGTAAGAATAATAAATATAGAAATTGGATGGTAGCACCTATGAATGAGGTTAATGAATTATTCACAAAAGAAAATGTAGAACAGATAGTAGTTCCACAGATAGTTAAGGACGATTTATTAAGTATTATAGAGGAAAAGTTAAAAAGAGCAGGTTTTTATTACAGAATAGCATACAGGGTAAAGGCTGTTGATTCGATGGTCAACAAGCTTATATTCAAGGATTACAGAAGACCAGGTACAGAAAATGCTGATAAAAAAATGCAGGATCTTATAGGTATACGAATTATATTGTATTTTGTTGATGACGTTGATACATGCAGAAAGCTTCTTGATACACTTTTTGCATCGCCGGGAATGTGGGAAACTACAGAAAATAATGAGTATGAGTTCAAGGCTATGAAAGTCAATGGAATATTCCGGCTTCCGGCTTACCTTAGCAAGACTATAGTCAATCCTTATCTTACAGAATATGTTGATGACACATTTGAGGTGCAGGTAAGGACAAATTCTTTTGAGGGATGGCACGAGATAGAGCATGATATGCGATATAAAGGTTCGGCTTTCGGTATAGGAAATGAGGCACTTGCACGTAAGATGAACAGTATACTTGCCACTTTTGAGCTGTGCGATGACTCTATAGTGGTGCTGTTAGAAGACCTTGGACACCAGCATTACAAGGATAAGAAGTGGAATGATATGCTAAGATGCCACTACAGGCTTAAGTTTGAAAATGAGCCACTTCATCCTTATATAGAGGAACTGTTTGACTCGGATACGGAACTTGCAAAGATATTTTACAAGTTTAAAAGACCAGCGGCTATTGAGCAGCTCTGGATGGATACGTCAGAGAAGGGCATAGAACTTACAGTCAATAATATAGTAAGGATAGTAAACCAGATAGGCCCTAATGATGAAAGACTGAATGAGGTATTTAAGAGAATAGACGAAGAACACGGGCAGGCTATGGAAGCTGTAAGCAGGAGAAGAAAGTTTGAACCGTTTAAGAAGCTTGGTATATACAAGGTGTTCCAGTCACATTCATTTATAGACCTTACCAATCTGTCTATAGAAGATGCTTATAAAAAAGCTGTGAATTACATATATTCGTGGGTAAGTTCTAGATTTTCAGAAGTATTTGATGATATGCCAGATAGTGTTAAGAATTATGATAATGAAAGTCCTGGATATCGTGTATCGATAGCTTATGAGCCGGAAAAGCTTTACTTTAAAGAGATTACAACGCATCTTGATTCAAAGATAGCAAATAGGCTGTGGATATCAGTTGCAACTATAGAAAAACAAGGCGACAGGCTTATGTTTGATGTGAGCAATGAGTATTCAGAGCCTACAGAAAAGTACAGAGATAATGAAAATATATTATTCAGCCGTCCGAACTTTTATGGAGAGATTGCAGATAATATAGGAATATGCGATATAGAAAGATTAAGACAGAATGTAAGAAGCATAGGCGATAAAGAAGAGTATGGAGTTCTTAAGAAGCTTATAACAGATGAACAAAGAGAATTTCCTGTTGTTGTGTTTGTTGCATCGGATGATTACTGGGTTGAAAAGTTTGATGTTGATTACTTTGCATATCTTGTCGGATATTATGCGCATATTAAGAGAATAACCACCGAAGAGCTGGCTGAACAGTTTGCAAAGGATTATGACCTTGATGAGGATGAATACAGGGATTCCATCACAGTATTCTATCCGGGTAAAGCACCAGTAACAAGCTATAAGTCACATATACTTAACACAACATTTGAAGTTATAAAGATAGAAAAAAAGAAGTACTGGAACGAGAATGGCTGTCGTGCATTCAGACGTCAGCTTGTATCAGACATAAGAGAGAATAATGTAGTTAAGTAAAGTGAGGGTATACTTGTAACAGGAAGTATTCCTGAATATGGCAAATGTAGTTAAAGCAGTGATAAAGTGGGAGATAGATATGGAGAATTCTGTAGTTGAACCTAAGTTAGATTGTAATGAGCTTGACCGTTATTATATGTCTATGCCAGATGGATATATTGTAGTTAAGATACCATATGCAAAGTCAGGTATGGACGAGTGGGATATAGTGTACGTCAACCAGAAGCTGGCAGATTATATGCAGCTTGACAGGGATTATATGCTGCATAATACATATGGACATATATTTTCATATAAAGATGTAACGCTTAAGGAATTGTACGTTAATGTGGCATATCACGGAGTACCTATGGAGACAGAGATATACAGCAGTGTTGCAAAGAAGTATTTCGGTGTTACGGCATATCAGTTTGCAGGAGGATACTTTGCATGTCTTGTTAAGGATATAACGCAGATGAGACTTTATCAGGCGGCAGTATCAAGTACATTACAGGCGTACTATGAAGTGTATCATGTTAATCTTGCAGAGGATTATTGTCAGATGATATATCCAAAGTACTGGAGTTCGGATGAAACACTCAGCTATTCAAAGGAGATAACGAGAAGAATTTTTCATAATATTATATGTGAAAATCCAAGTAAAGATATAGAAAAGCTCATAAATGCAGAGAATATTAAAAATGAGTTAAAGGACAGGGACGTTGTCGAATACCGCTATAAAAGGCAGATTGAAAAGGATGCATACAAGTGGTGTCTTGTAAGCTTTATTGTAGAGGAAAGAGAGGAAGATATACCTGTCTGCGTTACTATGACAATAAGAAATATAGAAGACGTATTAAAGAAAGAGATGGAACAGCAGATGCTAATCGAAGAGGCACTTGCGCAGGCAGAAAGTGCAAGCAGGGCAAAGGGAGAGTTTCTTTCTAATATGTCACATGAGATAAGGACACCTATGAATGTTATTCTTGGTTATACATCAATAGCCAAGAATAATATGGATAATATAGTCAAAGTAGAAGACTGTATAAATAAGATAAAGACGGCAGGTAATCATCTTGTAAGACTGATTAATGAAATTCTTGATGTGTCGCGCATAGAGAGTGGAAAGGTCAGTATAGAGAAGGATGAGTCAGATATATGTGAGCTTATGGATAACTTTTATAATATACTTGTTATCCAGTCATCAGGCAAGAAACAGCAGCTTTCCATGGATAAGGATATAAAGCATATTTATGTGTATATGGACTGGATGCGTATCAACCAGGTACTTATTAATATAGTGGGTAATGCCATAAAGTATACTCCAGAAGGTGGACATATACATATAAATGTAAAAGAAGTAGAAAAGCCAGATAAAAGCTATAGTGATTACGTATTTACAGTAAAAGATGATGGCAGGGGCATAGCTAAAAAAGATATACAGCATTTGTTTGATATGTATACAAGAGGTGCATACGACAGTGATGCAAGTGTTGAGGGAACTGGACTTGGCTTGTCGATAGCCAAAAGAATTGTCGAGCTTATGAACGGAACTATAGAGGTCGAGAGTGATATGGGACTTGGAACTGAGTTCACAATCACAATACCTATGAAGTATATAATAAAGAATACTAATACTAAGTTAAGAGAAAATGTGTTAAATGGTAATATTCACAGTAAAGAAAATATACAGGATAGCGGTGTGTCATATCAGGAAGATGACAGTGAGGATACAACTGGCAGAATTCTTTCATCTATAAGGATTATGGTTGTGGATGATAATGAGTACAACAGGGATATAGCTACAGAGATACTGCGTGAAAGCGGAGCAGATGTGACGGAATATTCCAATGGCCTTGATGCAATAGAATATATTAAAAGTGCAACGGAGGATGCAGTTGACATAGTTCTTATGGATGTAAGGATGCCGGGTATGGATGGCTTTGAAACTACAAAGATTATAAGAAGTCTTGATAATACCAAAAAGGCGGGAATTCCGATAGTCGCCATGACAGCCAATGCATTTGATGAGGACAGGAAGAAGGCACTTGAAAATGGGATGAACGGGCATATATCAAAGCCATTTAATGTAGATACATTTGCAGAAACAGTGTTAGGATATATAGGCGAGAGGATGAACTCATCAAAAACAGAATGAAACTCGGAAAAATGAGTTGACATCTGGCAGTAAGTAGGGTACGATTTAGTGTGTTAAAGTTATAAATTATTCACGTGGTAGTGAAGTGAAATGGAGAGTTAGAAAATGAAGACTTTTACCAATAATAAGATGCTGAAGCGTATGTTACTTGTGCTTCTGGTGTGCTCACTGATAGCTGGAACACTGACAGCGTGCGGCAGTAAGAAAAAAACAGGTGGTATAACAACATTTACAGTAGGTTTCGATGCGGAATTCCCACCTTATGGATATAAGGATGATAATGGGGAGTATGTAGGCTTCGATCTTTCACTTGCAGAGGAAGTCTGTAAACGTAATGGCTGGGAACTTGTAAAACAGCCTATCGACTGGGATTCTAAGGATATGGAACTGGCATCCGGAACAATCGACTGTATATGGAATGGTTTTACCATGAATGGAAGAGAGTCAGATTATACGTGGACAACTCCTTATATAGATAATTCACAGGTAGTTATAGTTAAGTCGGGTTCAGCTATAAGCCAGTTATCAGACCTGGCAGGAAAAGTTGTAGTTGTACAGGCTGATTCGTCAGCACTTGCAGCATTTACAGGCGATGATGCAACAGAAGAGAATCTTGCACTTGCTAAGAGCTTCGCATCACTTCAGCAGGTAGGCGATTACAATGCAGCATTTATGAACCTTGAGTCAGGTTCAGTGGATGCTATCTGTATGGATATGGGTGTTGCAAAGTATGAGCTTGAAGCGAGGGGCAGCCAGTTTAGGATGTTATCAGAGCAGGTATCAAAGGAACAGTACGGTATAGGCTTTAAGACAGGCAACACAGAACTCAGGGATACAGTTCAGGATACACTCTATGAAATGCTTGCTGACGGAACATTTGAAAGTATCGCAAAGGACTGGGGACTTGAGGAGAGCATATGCTTAAGTGCAGACAATAAGGTAAATGATGTGACAGAGGATAAGGCATCAGGAAGCTTCGTAAGTAACTTTGCAGATGTTGTAGGCAAGCTTGCAAGCGGTATGTTAGCAACACTTGGAATATTCTTCCTTACATTAGTATTCTCACTTCCTTTAGGTATGTTACTTATGTTTATAAGAGTATCCAAGATAAAGGTTGTACAGTGGTTAGCAAAGATATACATATCTATTATGAGAGGAACTCCTCTTATGCTTCAGCTGCTTGTTGTATTCTTTGGACCATATTATATATTTGGAATATCTTTATCATATAGTTACAGATTTTATGCGGTTATCATAGGATTTTCACTTAACTATGCAGCTTACTTTGCAGAGATATTCAGGTCAGGTATAGAGGCGATACCGATAGGACAGCATGAAGCGGCCTCTGTGCTTGGATACACTAAGAGCCAGACATTTATAAGAATAATATTCCCTCAGATGATGAGAATAGTCCTTCCATCTGTAACTAACGAAGTGATTACACTTGTTAAGGATACATCACTTGCATTTGCACTTGCATACACAGAAATGTTCACACTTGCAAAGCAGATAGCGGCGGCTAACGCAAGTATTATGCCACTTTTCGTAGCGGGTGTATTCTATTACATATTTAATTTTGTTGTTGCATGGGTTATGGAAACTATAGAAAAGAAAATGCGTTATTATAAGTAAGATAGTTATAAGCAGTGCAGAAATGGAGATTATTATGAATTTACTTGAAATGAAACATGTTAAGAAAATATTTGATAATCTTGAAGTGTTAAAGGATATATCTATAGAAGTTAAAGAGGGAGAGGTTGTAGCTATCATAGGCCCATCGGGTTCTGGTAAGTCTACTTTCTTAAGATGTGCTACACTTCTTGAAACAATGGATGAGGGAACGCTTGCTTACTGTGGTGAGAGTGCTACACTCAATACATCCGGTGCAACAGAGTATGTTGATAAGAATACGCTTCACCACTTAAAAAACGACTTTGGTCTGGTGTTTCAGAATTTTAATCTTTTTCCACATTTTTCGGTGCTTAAGAATGTCATAGATGCGCCAATAAATGTGCAGAAGAGGAATAAAGACGAAGTTATTACAGAAGCAAGGGAGCTTTTAAGCAAAGTAGGACTTGAGAATAAAGAGGATAATTATCCCGGTCAGTTATCAGGCGGACAGCAGCAGAGAGTAGCGATAGCAAGGGCGCTTGCCATGCATCCTAAGATGTTGTTTTTTGATGAACCTACATCAGCACTTGACCCAGAGATAACTGCTGGTATTCTTAAGCTTTTAAGAGCGCTTGCCGATGAAAAGATGACAATGGTTATAGTTACACATGAGATTGCATTTGCAAGAAATGTAGCTGACAGAGTTATATTTATGGATGGCGGAGTTATAGTTGAAGAGGGAAAGCCGGAGGATGTCATAGACAATCCAAAGAGTGAGAGAACGAAGGCATTTCTTCAGAAGATGGCATAAAGGGCGGAAATTATGACACTTAATCAGTTAAAATATGCGATTGTCGTATCGGAGTCAGAGTCTTTTAATATTGCTGCGAAGAAGCTGTATATATCGCAGCCAAGTCTGTCAACCTCTATTCATGCACTTGAGGAGGAGGTCGGAATACAGATATTCAGACGTTCCCAGAATGGTATAGCAGTAACACCTGACGGTAAGGAGTTCTTAGGCTATGCCAGACAGGTTATGGAACAGTTTGAGCTTCTGGATGCAAGATACATTTCCAAGTCAGATGTCAAGAAAAAGTTCAGTGTGTCTATGCAGCACTATACATTTGCAGTAAATGCGTTCGTAGAGCTGGTCAGGCAATATGGTATGGATGAATATGAGTTTGCGGTACACGAAACTAAGACTCACGAGGTTATAGAGGATGTAAGGAACGGAAAGAGTGAAATAGGCATATTGTATCTGAATGACTTTAACAGGAAAGTGCTTGAAAAGATATTTGCAGAGAGTGCGATTGAATTCCATCCACTGTTAGAGTGCAACGTATATGTGTATATGAGCAATACGCATCCGCTTGCAAAGAAGGAGAGTATAAGCCTTGAAGAGTTAAAGGATTATCCTTGTCTTTCGTTTGACCAGGGAGAATATAATTCTTTTTATTATGCAGAAGAGGTGCTCAGTACATATGAGTACAAGCAGCTCATAAAGGCAAATGACAGGGCGACAATGCTTAATCTTATGGTCGGTCTTAACGGCTATACACTGTGTTCAGGCATCATATGTGAGGAGCTTAATGGTGATAAGTACTGCGCAGTAAAGCTTGACTCTGACGAACAGATGGAAATCGGTTATATATCAAGAAAGGGTGCCACGATAAGCACAATAGGACAGAAATACTTGGAGGAAATCTCTAAATCGAAGGCATTGTAAGATGATGTTGGGGTCAAAAGGTCATTCACCCATATATGAGCAAGCTCATATGGGTTTAGACCTTTTGACCCTGATATCATAAAATAAAACTTAAATAATTGTAGTCTTGTTGACAAAGAGAAGAGATATTTTTATAATAAAAATATTGTGAACGGATTATTAATTAGAAAGAGAGTTATATTATAATATGAAAAAAGTTGAAGATGAGGCGATATGTACAGGCTTTACAGACATTCATAACCACATTCTTTTTGGGGTGGATGACGGTTCGCCGGATATAGATACAAGTCTTGAGATGTTAAGAATGGCATATGAGGATGGTACAAGAGATGTTATACTCACACCACATTTTCATCCTAAGAGAGGTATGGCACACTACAGCCAGATTGTAGAACACTATGAGATATTAGCAGATGCGGCTGAAAGAGAATTTCCTGATATGGGTGTATATCTTGGAAGGGAGATATACTACAGGTCAGAGATACTTGATGACTTAGATAAGCTTGATGAAAAGACGATGTGCGGCTCTGACACAGTTCTTATAGAATTCTCGCCTAATGTTCAGGCGGAGAAGGTAAGAGGCGCAGTGCTTGATGTTGTTATGTCAGGCTATCATCCTATAGTTGCACACGTAGAAAGATATGTATGCACAGTCAAGGACTGGGATTATATATATGAGTTAAAGCAGCTTGGAGCTGATATACAGATTAATGCAGCTTCTGTCACAGGCGATAATGGCTGGGGCGTGCAGAGATGTGTCAAGGCACTTTTAAAAGACCATGTTGTGGATTATGTAGCTTCGGATGCACATGACACTACAACAAGAACACCACAGTTGCAGAAGTGCTATAAGTATATAGTAAAGAAATATGGTGTTGAATATGCCGACAGAATTATGAAGGCAGATGTTGTTGAGAAATTTAGCTGATTAGGATTAGAGCAATCCCGTATTATATGCGTTATGCATATGGTACGGGATTTTTTTGGTTCTTTGTCAAGTGTGGCGATAAAGTTTTTTGTGCTGTTTGGTCTTTTATAAAAAAATTAAAATTAGTGGTTGACAGATTAGACATCAGGGAATATAATTCAATCATAAACACATTAAACATATAGGTTTATGGGAATAACAAAAAGGAACAGATTATAGGAGGATTAATAATATGAGTAATTATGTAGAAAGCGCAGCAGAATTAGTAGGAAAGACACCATTACTTAAGCTTAATGGTTATTCTAAGAAGGCAGGAGTTACAGATGCAAATATATTTGCAAAGCTTGAATATCTTAATCCAGCCGGTTCAGTTAAAGATAGAATTGCATTAGCAATGATTAACGATGCAGAAGAAAAGGGACTTTTAAAGCCGGGAGCTACAATCATCGAGCCAACAAGTGGTAACACAGGTATCGGTCTTGCTTCAATAGCAGCAGCTAAGGGATACAGAGCTATTCTTACACTTCCAGATACTATGTCAGTAGAAAGAAGAAATCTCTTAAAGGCTTATGGTGCAGAGCTTGTACTTACAGAAGGCGCTAAGGGTATGAAGGGTGCTATTGCAAAGGCAGAGGAGCTTAACAAGGAAATCGAAGGTTCAATCATCTTAGGTCAGTTTGATAATCCAGCTAACCCAGCAGCACACAAGGCTACAACAGGTCCAGAAATCTGGGAACAGCTTGACGGCAAGGTTGATATATTTGTAGCAGGTGTTGGTACAGGTGGAACTATCACAGGTATCGGTGAGTATCTTAAGTCACAGAACCCAGATGTTAAGATAGTAGCAGTAGAGCCAGTTACAAGCCCTGTTCTTTCAAAGGGAACAGCAGGTGCCCACAAAATTCAGGGTATCGGTGCCGGCTTCGTACCTAAGGTTCTTAACACAAAGGTATATGATGAAGTACTTCCTATTGAGAATGATGATGCATTTGAAGAAGGAAGAGCATTTGCAGTAAGCGAAGGTATCCTTGTAGGTATATCTTCTGGTGCAGCATTAAAGGCAGCAGCTATCCTTGCTAAGAGACCAGAGAACAAGGGCAAGAATATCGTTGCACTTCTTCCAGACTCAGGTGACAGATATTTATCAACAGCTTTATTTGCTAATAACTAAGATATGGTTGAGAGATATTAAGATAGTGGATTGAATGTAAATAGAATAATTGAATATAGTGGGTTTGATATCGGGTAATTATTATGTGATTATTGGTATCGGGCTTGGTGATAAGCACCTGTGTGTGGATTGTATGTAAGAGTATGGTCTGTATGTGGGTGCTTATTTGTTGTTCTGGTTCTTTTGGTTTTTGGGTTCTTTGTCAAGGACGGGAAGTGGTATTATGTAAAATTTTTTCAGGATTATATGTTTGTTTTGGGACTTTTTTAAGAGGGGTAGGAAGATACAGTTTTTCGAGAATAGGGGGAATTCTGTATTGGAAAATGACGGATTAAGACCTGTGACACTTGATATGAGTGAAGTGGAAATAATATCTTCTAGCGATAGCAGCACAACAATAAGTGACACTAATACTACAACAGAAGCCACAACTCCTAAGACAGGAGATAATAGTGACTTATATGTATGGTACATAATATTAGTTGCCGCAATATCTGTAAAATCACATATTCTGGACATTTTTTCCTAATAGATAAAAAATCAAAAATTTTGTTGCTATGATTTTTGCGATGTACTATAATACAGACTTAGTGAGTGCAGGGTAGATAAAGAGTAAATTATGATATAATCAGGTTAAGTTAATATATGGGGAATAGATAGAGGATTTATTAGAATATAGATTGATTTAAGGATTGGATGATTATGGAACATAGAGCAAAAAAACATATTGGGTATAAACCGCTTATATTACCATTAGCAGTGTTTGTTTGCAGTATAATCATATTATATGCTGTTGTCAGGAAAATGAATATAATGGATTATGAGCAGATAAGAACCAAGGCAAGTCTTAATGCTGTGACATATGCTAATCATATGATAAATGACCTTTATTCAGGAATTGGAATAACTAATTCAATCAAACAAATTCTTATTAGTGAGGATGGTGAGGTTGACAAGTTTAATGCCGTTGCAAGCGATATGATGGCTGATTATGTCCAGAGTATTCAGCTGGCTCCAGCCGGTGTTGTTACTGACATATACCCGGAAGAAGGAAATGAATCAGGTAAGATAGATTTAGTTAATGATGAAAAACGTGGAGCTATTGTCAGATATGGAATAGATAATGATATAGTTGTTATGCAGGGACCTTTTGAGCTTAATCAGGGAGGTCTTGGAATAGTTATCCGCAATCCGGTTTATCTTTATGATGAAGATGGAAAACCATATTTCTGGGGTTTGACGATAGTTATAATCAAAGTACCGGAGATTTTTAATGATTCTGTAAGTGCACTTGAAGATTTTGGATATAATTATATTTTATCTAAGACAGAATCTCCTTTGTCATCGGATTATAAAGTGATAGACAGTTCAAAACAAGAGCTATATGAGCCAGTATCGTATAATTTTGAACTTGGTGGTTGTACATGGCAGCTTGATGTAACTCCAGTAAATGACTGGAAAAACGATAACAAAATTATTTTTGTTATAATAGGCGGTTTTATTATAATTGTGCTGCTTGAAGTTCTTATTTTTGCATTTCTTAATATGCAGAAGCAAAGAAAAAAGTTTAAGGTGTTATCTTTAACAGACGGACTTACAGGAGTACTTAATAGAATTGGGTTTAATGAACAGCTTGAAAAATATTTAAATAATAATGAATCAAAGAAGTGCATAGGTATATTACTGGATGTGGATAATTTTAAGTTCATTAACGATGTGCATGGTCACGCTATAGGAGACCAGGTGCTTGTACAGCTTGCTAAGTCTATGAAAAAAGAATTTCCTAAAAATGCTGTTGTCGGACGAAATGGTGGCGATGAGTTCTGTGTGCTTTTAAAAGATTGTGGTGAGGATGAAGCAAAGCTGCTGATAGATAATTTCACAATGAAAAAAAGAACATTCCAGTGTGGAGGAAAAGAACATAAATATAGTATATCTTTAGGTTATGTGGAATATCCAACATATGCACAAAAGAGTTCAGAACTGTTAAGGTATGCGGATATGGCATTATATGAGGTCAAGCTGCGTGGAAAACACGGTTGTCTTCCTTATAGGGCAAGTTATCGAGGGGCAGATTCCAACAGTTCACAGTTAGGATTTAAACTGAATGATATATCAAATAATCTTCCGGGAGCTTTTTTTATATATAAGGCAGACAGGAATGATGAGCAGATATTATATGCTAATAATGAAATGATAAAACTTACAGGGTGTGATGATTTAGATGATTTCTATGAGTTTTCAGGAAAACATTTTAATGGTCTTGTTCATCCTGACGATTATGAGAAAGTAGAAAAGAAGATATGGGAACAGATATCATTTGAAAACAATCAGATAAATGATTATGTAAGCTACAGGCTGGCAGTTAAAAATAGTGGATACAGGAACGTTCTTGACTATGGCAGACTGGCACACAGCGAGAATTATGGAATGTTATTTTATGTGTTAGTTGTTGACTATGATTTTATTAATGCCTCAGATAACTTTGATTGAATTACAGCTAAACAGCATTTTCTGTAAAATTACATATTCTGAATATTTTTTCCTCTTGTTTTTATGTTGTATGGAATTTATTATAGACTTATACAAATGAGTTATGTATAAGTTGATTATATATATGATACAAACGCTGTACATTAGATATGTTTATAATTACAGCGTTTACAACAAATATTCTATAAACATAAAATACAGGAGGTTATTATGCTTTTTAAAAACCCAATTATTCCGGGATATAATCCTGACCCTAGTATATGCCGCGTTGGTGACGACTTTTATCTTGTAAACTCAACTTTCGAGTTCTTTCCGGGAGTTCCAATATATCACAGCAGAAATCTTGTAAACTGGGAGCTTAAGGGCTACTGCCTTGACAGACGTTCACAGCTGGAGCTTGAGGGCTGTCGTAATTCGGGCGGTATATATGCTCCAACGATACGTTTCCATAACGGTATGTTTTATATGATAACAACAAATGTAACAGATAAAGGGAACTTTGTGGTACACAGCGACAGCGTTGACGGCGACTGGTCAGAGCCTGCATGGATAGACCAGGGCGGAATAGACCCTTCATTATTCTGGGATGATGACGATAAATGTTACTATTGTTCAACTGGTATACTTGATGGTGTAAGGGGTATTGTTGCATTTGAGATTAATCCTATGACAGGCGAAATTCTGTCAGACAAGAAGCTTATAAGTGAAGGCTGTGGCGGACAGTGTGCCGAAGGACCTCACATTTATAAAAAAGACGGAATGTATTATCTTATGATAGCTGAGGGCGGAACGGAGTATGCCCACCGTGAGACTATACAGAGAGCAGAAAATGTATGGGGACCATATACGCCTTGTCCACATAATACGATAATATCACACAAGGAGTATAAGAAGTCGGAAATTCAGGCGACAGGACACGCTGACCTTATAGAGGATGCTAATGGCAACTGGTGGCTTGTATTTCTTGGTATAAGAAGGTTCAGCCACGCGCTTCTTCACAATCTTGGACGTGAAACATTTCTGGCACCGGTAAAGTGGGAAGACGGCTGGCCGGTTGTCGGCTATAACGGAAATGGAACGATAGAGCTTGTTATGGATGCGCCTCTTCCGGGGCTTGATTATGAAGAAAGTAAGGCAAATATTCATACAGACGATAAGACAGGCAAGCCGATGCTGTATGCAGACCACAGTATAAGTATTGATTTTGCGGATGAGAAGCTTGATAAAAGACTACAGTTTACAAGAAATCCTGATATGTCGCATTATATATATGACAGTGCAGACAGAAAGCTGACACTTAAAGGCACAGACATATCACTTAATGAACCGGGCAAGTCGCCTACGATACTTTCTTTTAAGCAGCCGGAGTTTACAACAACACTCAAGGCAGTGGTTGATATAGGTGCAACAACCGCAAAGAGAGCAGGAATAGCAGCTTACTACAATAATGATTATCACTATGAAATATATATCGGAAATGATGATAATGGTAAGTATATCGGTTTTTATAAGCATATCCACGATATGGGGGCAGAGCTTATTCATATTCCTGTAAGCAAGGATGAGGAGAATATGAAGCTGCTTGTTAAGATAGATACTGACAGGGAAAAGTATACATTTTCATATGCGATAGCTGACACTGATAATCTGAATGCAAGGGTGGCTTTCAGACAGGCAGGTTCTGGGCTTAATGCGGGACTTAGCACAGAGGGCACAAGGACGATGACATTTACAGGAACACTGTTTTCGCTGTTTGCAGAGGATGGTGACGGAGTGTTTGATACGGGAGTGCAGCTTAGCATTAATCCAGATGAGGATTATAAGTTGTAGATGGAGTGGAAAGTCTTTAAATGCATCAAGTAAATTATTTTAAATCACAGATATATTTAAAGATAAATACATAAAAAATTGCAGCAGGGGGCAATATATGGGAAGAGAAAATATATCATATTCAAAAGAATATAAAGAGCTTATTCCCTACAGGGAATACGAACTTTTTGATGTGGCGTGGCACGATGGTATGTTTGCAGGAAACGGACATATAGGTGTGATTGAGTCGGGAGCACCGCTGAACGATAATCTTATATATCAGAATGTAGAGCTGGTTATGCCGTCAGATGAGCCAAGATATGTACCAGAGGAAGTGACAGCGCAGCTTGACGAGGCAAGACAGGCGGTGCTTCATATGGATGATACGTGGAATATACATGACAGAAAGAGAACCAATATGTACTGTCATCATCCGGGACACCAGCTAAGAATTGAGATGTTAAAGGTTGCGCATAACAGCGAAAGAAAGACGTTGTTTGAGGATATTGACGTAACGGATTATAAGAGATATACAGACCTTGAACACAGCGTTATAGTTACTAGTTTTAAGGCAGATGGCGCTGACATAGAAAGAAAGACATTTGTGCCTAAGGAGGATGTTATAGTAACAGTAATCACTGGCATAAAAGACTTTGGAATTAAGCTTTTTATAGAGGATTTTGAGTCGATACATAAGTTTGGTACGGGCAAGAATAACGCGCTTACTTCTGAAAGAAAGATGAAGTATTCACGTTTTATAAAAGATAATATGATTGGAACAGTCGTGCATTATCCATCATTTAAGGGGAGTGAGCTGGCTGACGGCGGCTTTGCGGGAGTTACAAAGGTGTTTGTTGGTGACGGACGTATACAGACATTTGACAGGATGAAGAGCGATATGGCATATACGTGCATAGATGACGGCGCACCGGTGCTTAAGGTAACTGACACCAACGAGCTTGTGCTTGTGACTTATCTTGACTGGGCATATATGTGCGAGGATATAAGACGGACAGATAATGTCATTGATGAATATGCTATTGTCAGAAAATGTGTCAGTAAAATAGAGAGTGTTACAGGCGCAGACAGCACTTATTTTTCTTATAAAGACCTTTTAAATGAGCATATGAAAAAAGCGGCTGACAGATATAACCGTGTTTCTTTAAGCTTAAGGGATAAAGCTGATGACACATCACTGACAGGTGATGTAAGTAACGAGGAACTGTTAGAAAGACAGAAGGACGAAAAGGATATAATACCTGAGCTGCTTGAAAGAATATATAATAATGCGAGATATGCAATGCTTTCAAGTGCCGGATATACAGCGCCAAGGCTTAATGCAGCCGGTGTCGGGGAGTGGAACATTTCTTGGCGCAATGCCTACACTATGGATGCCAATGTCAATATTCAGGTGTCAGGTATGAACAGTGGCAATATGTATGAGGCGGCTGTTGGCTATATATGGTTTGTGCTAAAGCAGCTTCCTGACTGGGAGAATAATGCTGCGATGGTGTATGGAATGAAGGATGCGCTGCTGACTCCGGTCAATACTGACGGACACAGGGCTATGATGGTTGAGTATGACATTAATTATCCGTTCCAGTACTGGAATACAGGCGCAAGCTGGATGACACTTCCGATAGCAGAATTTCTTGACTGTTATGGCAATTCAATAATAACAACTAAGGATGAAGATATTATTGAAATGTATAAAAAAGATACATTTGATATAAATAAAGATATATATGTTCCTCTTGTGAGAAAGACTTATAACTTCTGGAAACAGCTATGTACACCGGAGTATTACACAGACTGCAATGGTAATGCGTGTTGCACAAAGGACAAAAAGGCTCTTAAGGAAGGTGAGAAGTATCTTATAATACCTTCGTTTTCACCAGAAAATAAGCCACTTGATTATCACAGTGCAATAACTGCCAATGCTGCTATGGATATATCGGCGGCAAGGGATATAGTCGGTATGTATATTGATATGGAAAATGAGCTTAAAGAGGAGGGTTATAAAACAAAAGTAGCAGAAGCACTTGAACTTAAAGACAGATTGCCTGACTTTAAGTTTGACGAGAGTGGTGCTATATGCGAGTGGTCTATGAAGGAGTATAAGGAGAATAATGCACACAGGCATATAAGCCACTTGTACTGTGCATGGCCGGCTTATCAGACACAGCATAATGAGGCTCTGGCAGATGCGTGCAGACAGGCTATAGTAAACCGTAACCGTGAGAATACAGGAAAGGATGACACTGCTTCACACGGCTGGATACATAAGGCGCTTGTTGCGGCAAGACTTAAGAATTCAGAAGCGGTATATGACATTCTTAATCTTCTGGTACACAGTGATATATTCTATTCTTCGCTGTTTACTGACCATAATACTAACAGGGCGAAGGGTGTTGCCTGCACTGACACATTATATGGAATAACAGGCATAATAAACGAAGCACTTGTGTACTCTGACAGGAGTACTATAGAACTGCTGCCAGCACTAAGCTGTAAGTTCCCACAGGGGAAAATATGCGGTATTATGACAAGGGCTGGAGTGTGTATAGATGAGCTTGAGTGGAACAGAGAAGGAAAGCTTATAAATATTAAGATGACGGCACTCCGCGATACACATTTCCAGCTTGTTCTGGGAAATGCGGCTGCAGATATGCTTGAAATAAGTGATGAGGACAGGAGAAGGTTTAATAGAGATATTGAGCTTAAGAAGGGAGAGCAGTGCATTAGCTTTCCCTAAGATAATTATGAAGGTATAATAATAAACATAAGGGTCTGTATGCAAAGCAGATAAAGAGCATTTCTGGTTATAAACTTTACTTGTGGAAGGTTTAGAAACGAAAAAAAGATGGGATGCACCAGCTTATAATAAGCCGTAGCACCCCATCTTTTTTTATATAGAACACACGTTATATCTTTGTTTTAACGAATTTAATCATATGGTTCTGTGGGTAATTCAATTCTCCTATGCAGAGGACACGGAAGTACAGTACCTGTTACACTTCGTTATGCACCGTATCAATAAGTGAATGCATTCTATCAGATATACTGTTAAGAATTTGCATATTAGCCTCCTCATTGGCATTAGTTTCCTCAGCGTGTGCTGAAAGCTGTTGTGAAACAGCGGAAATAGTCTGGATGGAGTCATTGATTACCTGATTAGCATCCTTAAGCTCGTGTACACTTGATGAAAGCTTTGTTACGTTATCACGCACAATATATGTATTACTCTGGATATTATCAAAACTTCTTGCTGTGTTTTCTGTTGATGTCTTTTCTTCATTAATACCATCAATCATCTTATATATAACACTTACGACCTCTTCAATAGCCTGTGCCATATTCTGTATAAGCTTTGTTATGTTCTCAGTAGCACCTGCTGTCTGTGTAGCCATCTTAGATATCTCAGAAGCAACAACAGAGAATCCCTTGCCTGCTTCACCAGCCCTTGCAGCTTCGATACTTGCATTAAGGGCAAGCAGTTCAGTCTGCGATGCAATTTCTTCAATCATAGATATAATAGAGTGCATTTCTGTGATATGGCTGTTAAGGTTAGAGAGCTTATCAGCTACGTCCTTACCATTCCTTACAGATATGTCAACAGTTTCAACAAGCTGTTCAATATCAGCACTTCCCTGTGAAAGAATTTCAAGGGTCTTTGACATACTTTCAGAGATTTCACTTGAAGCATCATCAACAAGAGTAACCTTCTGATGAATGACTTCTGTCTGTTCTAACTGGTTCTGCACGGCATCGGCTGTATCAGAAGCACCATTTGCAACTTCGCCCATTGTAGCCTGTGTTGCTTTTGATGCTGTACTTAACTTTTCAAGGTCAGTGTATATCTCAGATATGCCGTTCTGTAAAGTTGCAGACATTTCAGAGATTTCATGAAGAAGCTCTTCGCTCTTCTCCTTGGCTTCAGATATGTTATCAACCTTCTGCTGTGCATTGGCTTTGGTTGTTAATGCAAGCACGCAGGCATATGCACCCGTTATAACTACGGTTGTAATCTGTATGGCAGCAACATCAGTACCAAGGTATCCATAGCCGCCTGTCTTAGCACCTAATATAACGGCGATGATACTTTCAAGGATAACACCGAAGTTGACAAGAAACATAAGTCGGAATTCGTTATATAATGAAACTACGAATATCATAGGCAGTGCAAATGTAAACATGGCAATACTTGATGATGTAAATAATGCAAATGTATAAAAAACGGCATAACCGATTGGAACAAGATGTTTGATAGCGTAATTCTCATGGTTCCTGCTCCATGTTATGAATTCAGCAATCACGGGCGCAATTCCGATAATGGAAATAATAACAGCACTGGTAATTCCGGTACCACTCCTGAAAGCCTGTGTCAGTATCATAATATCCATTATAACAACCTCAATAAGGTGTGCATACATTGCAACCCGGTTGTTACGTTCCATTTCAGAGCTGCTTTTAGTTTTGATATCCATATTATTCCTCCTATATGTATAAAAATGTTTTTTTATGAAAGCAGTTGTAATAGCTGCTCTGTACAATTACATAGTTATATAAAATACTGTTACGTGGTTACATACTTAATTGGTATTGCAAGGATTACCCTTAATCCCTGCATATAAATATGTAATAATCCATAAAGCATAAAGATTATACTATATAGGAAAAAAACTTTCAATTCCTCATCTAGTACCAAAGTTCTATTTTGTAAAATATATTCCATAATATGGAAGATATTTTACAAAATTGAGGAAATTTTTCCAATATTTATATGTTATCTGGATTAGTATGCTGGTAGTAGTAGAAGAATTGCTAAATGAGATTTTTGACCATAAAATTATAATGTGATAAAATAATATTAAAGGATAATTATAAAAATGGAGATTTAGGTTATGAATATATACTTAGCAGGTGATTCTATAGTTCAGGACTATACCGATGAGGAGTTTATAGCAGGCTGGGGACAGTATCTGCCATATTATATAGCTTCTGGTAATAATGTTATTAATTATGCAAAGGGTGGAAGAAGCTCAAGGCTGTTTATTAATGAAGGGCGTTTTGATGAGCTTGACAGGCATATAGGTAAAGGAGATTATCTTCTTATAGAGTTCTGCCATAATGATGATGCATCCAAAGGCTATAAGACGATGTTTAACAGGCTTGTGGAGCTTGGAGAGCCGGACGAAGATGGAAGATATCCGGTTATTCCGGGCGAGAGAGTGAGTAAGGATTATATACCAGAAGAATATATACATGCACTTATGGAGGATGACTCTATTAAGGATAAAGAAGCTGTTATAAGAAGTGTTGAAGCAGTTAATAATTCTTATCCGGGTGATACTTATTATCCTTATTCAAAGGATGCTACAATGGGAAGTTATAAGTGGTTTATCAAGCAGTATATTGATATGGCAAGAGAACATAGTGCAATACCTGTGCTTGTGACAGCACCGGCACGTACACAGTTTACGCCTGACGGAAAGATAGAGGATGGCTGTGGGCTTCACGGTGGCGACAATTTTTCGTATATAAGGGCGATGAAGCAGATAGGTGAAGAGACACATACGGTTGTATTAGATTTATTTTCTTATTCTGTGGGCTTGTTTGAAGCCATAGGACGTGATAATATTCATAAGTATACTTCTATTAAAGTGGGTGTCAATAAGGGTGTGTGGCCGGATGATTTTATTAAAGAATTGAATAAACCGGACACAGTATCAGAGAATACTCATTTTAATAAGTATGGTGCATGGCTGCTTACGAAAGGGCTTGTGAAGCTTATTAATGAATGTGAGGATAAGCAGATACAGGGATTGAAAAATGTTATAAAAGACAGCGCATTTGCGGTTAAATCACCAGTAATGTGCGTAAGCAATGAGCCGTGCCAGACCAAAGAATAACAAAGTGCTGTGCTAGCATAAAGCATTTTGTTATTCTTTGGTCAGATAGGGCGAAAGCCCGACAGTCTGGAAAAATAAAATAATAGTGAAATATGCTAAAAGTCAGGAGAAAAGAATATAATGAGAAGACGAATGTCAAGAAAAGAGCGAGCAAGAAGACGAAGAATAATAACAATAACGGTAACTGCTGTTGTAGCAGTTGTAATAATAGTGGCAGCGGCACTTCTTATAAAGAGCTGCGCAGGTAAGAAGAATACTGATGCGTCAGATAATAATGCAATAAGTGAAACAACACAGAATGTTAATAATAATTCTAACAACAGTGTATCATCTACACAGGCAGAAAGTACAGAAAATAAGAGTACAGAGGCTGCAACAGACAATGCTTCTGATGGTAAGGAGAAGACATCAAAGGGCTTTACTATTGAAACAAGAAACGGTGCAACTTATATAGACGGATATCTTATAGCTAATAAAACATATGCACTTCCAAGCACATTTATACCTGAAAACCCTGAAGTGCCTGTAACAGAGGCAAGAAGTAATACAAGCCTTGATAAAGACCTTATGACAGCATTCAGAAAAATGCAGGCAGATGCAACAGCGAAGGGACTTAACATATATATTGCCAGCGGATACCGTTCATATGATTATCAGGTTTCACTGTACAACAGATATGTTGCCAATGACGGAAAAACGGCAGCAGATACATATTCTTCAAGACCAGGTAACTCTGAACACCAGACAGGATTGTGCTTTGACCTTAACTCTATAGAGGATAGTTTCCAGTATACTAATGAGGGTAAGTGGATTAACGATAACTGCTATAAGTATGGTTTTTGTATAAGATTTCCTAAAGGAAAGGATGCCTATACAGGCTATCAGTATGAGTCATGGCATTTAAGATATGTCGGAGAAGAGCTTGCAGAAAAGTTATACAATAATGGTGACTGGATATCTCTTGAAGAATACTTTGGAATAACATCAGAATATCCTAATTAATGATTACAGGATAGACCTGTTAAGAAGGGCAAAATAAGATAGGGCAGATAAAAACTCCCGGACAGATAATGTAATTAACATTAATATGTCTGGGAGTTATTGTTTTATAGTCACCACTCAGTGGGTAGCATGCTACTGGATAGTAACCTCCTCTATAGTTGTAATAGAGCCCATAGTAGGAACTCTGTACAATGATGACTGGTCAGTATAGTAAGAGAAGAAAGTATAATGCTCAGTACAGTGTATGCCTGATATTTCACCGACAGCAACATACTCTACCTGTGTGCCATCAATATTCATACGGTAAAGACCAGCTTTGTCGCCGCCTTCAACCTGGAAGAACACCTTGTTTCCGTATACATTATAATTGATAATCTTACCAGATTCAGGAGCATATAACAGCTCAAGAGTCTGGTTGGATGTGTTATATCTTACAAGAGAATAATTCTTTGATAAGTCAATATAATAAGCATAGCCGCCTACCATAGAGGCAAGATATGAGTTACAGCTATAGAAGTCTGATATACTGTTGGTCTTTGCATCCATAGATAAAATGTGGTGCTTGTTTTCAGGGTCAGAGAAATATAACTTTCCGCCTGATACGCTGGCAGGAAGGTAAGCAGTATCGCTAATCTTAGCTTCCTTCTTTCCATCAATATCTACTCTGTAGAAGGTAAGTGCTGTTTCGTCATCATAGTGCTGGTAGAATATCGTATTGCCAGAAAGAGCAACAGAACCAGAAAGGTCATTATATAGAATTTTCTCATTACCTCCATCAAGGTCACATCTGTACAGTCCAAAAAGCTGCCCCCTGAATACCATACCTACAGTACTTTTATTAAAGTTATTCTTAGCGTAGTATATGTATTTTCCACATACATTAATATATGCAACGCTGTCTTCATTGAGCTTTTTAATGTCAGTGCAGTCAGAATTCATAACATACAGCCTGTTGTAATCGTTAGGGTTGGCAAAATATATTTTTCCGTCATATTCACAGAAAAGCCCGCCGTTAAGAAGATTGCCGGAAGTATTACCTACAGCATTATCATTATTCATGGTAGTCCTGCTATGCTGGTAATTAAAAAAGACACCGATGCCAATCCCGGATATTGCCAGTATTATTAATATTATTGCTATTACTTTTTTCATAAGCGCCTCCGATATCTGATTAGGTATATAAATATATTTTCATCAAAAAAGCATATTTATGTACGAGATGCAATTAACTAATTACATATTACAAAAAATATGATACAATATCAATGGTTTTATCAATTTAAAGCGATAGAAATAATAAATATACAGTAAATTATTAGTGAGGTAACAGGATGTTAGATTTAGGTGAGATAAGAAAAGAAATAGACGGGATAGATAAGCAGCTTGTTGAGCTTTTTGAGCAAAGAATGAAGCTTACAAAGGAGGTTGCCGAGTACAAGATACAGACAGGCAAGAAAGTGCTTGATACAGATAGAGAGAGGGCAAAGCTTGAAGCTGTCACAAGTCTTGTAAAGAATAAAGAGAATATTCATGCAATAGATGACCTTTTCTCACAGATAATGGCTAACTCACGTAAGGGACAGTACCAGCTTCTTGAAGCTATGGGACAGACTTTAAGGCAGCCTTATGAGGCTATAGATGAGATAAAAAAGGACGGAGTAAAGATTGTATATCAGGGAATTCCGGGTGCTTATACACAGGAGGCAGCCTGCAACTTTTTTGGTGAGGATAGTGATAACTACGGCGTTCCTACATGGCGTGATGTTATGGAGGATGTAAAGTCAGGTAAGGCTGACTACGGAGTACTTCCTATAGAGAATTCAACAACAGGAAGTGTTGTGGGGGTATATGACCTTTTACAGGAGTACAATAACTACATAATTGCTGAAACTTATGTTAATATCGACCATGTTCTTGTAGGACTTCCGGGTGCGGATATCAATAATGTCACAACTGTATATTCACATCCACAGGGTATTATGCAGTGCGACAGATTTCTTAATACACATAAGGAATGGCAGAGAATACATCAGGCTAATACAGCTATGGCTGCAAAGATGCTTCTTAGTGAAAATGATAAGACACACGTTGCCATATCAAGTAAAAAGGCAGCTAAGATATATGGACTTGAGGTATTAAAGACAGGTATTGCAGACCTTTCCAACAATACAACAAAGTTTGTTATAATAACTAATTCGCGTAAGTTCCTTAAAAATGCTAATAAGACAAGCATAGTATTTGAAACTGCCAATGAAGCAGGAACTCTTTATAATCTTTTAAGCCATATTATATATAATGGTCTTAATATGTATAAGATAGAGTCAAGACCTAGTGAGTCGAAGCAGTGGGATTATAAGTTCTTCGTGGATTTTGAGGGCAATATTGATGACCCAAGAGTCATGAATGCCTTGAGAGGAATAGAGGAGGAAGCTAAGTCAATTAAGTTGTTGGGTAATTATTAAGGTGTTAGAGGATTATGTAGATTATGAAGTAATAGAGTAATCCCCTGACATCATTTTATAGTGTGGGTGTTAGAAGTTTTCTTTGACACCCGCATTTTTTTATATTATAATGACAATAGAACATAAGTTCTGTTTGCGGCGTTATTCTATTAAAGAGAGGGGTTAGCTTATGAAGTTGTTACATATAGGAGATTTACATCTTGGAAAGTCGCTGGTGGAGTTTGACCTTAGTGAAGACCAGAAGTATATATTAGACCAGATACTTAATATAGCTGAAGAAAGTAAGGTTGATGCGGTGCTAATAGCAGGGGATGTTTATGATAAGGCTGTGCCAAGTGAGGCGGCTACAAAGCTGCTGGATTATTTCTTAAGCAGATTGTCTTGTATGGGTGTTGATACATTTGTAATAAGCGGCAATCATGATTCAGATGACAGACTGAACTATGGAAGCAGTCTTTTTGAAATCAACAGAATATATATATCATCAGTATTTGACGGAACTATGCATAAGAGGACTATACAGGATGAATATGGTGATGTTGATGTGTATATGCTGCCATTTATCAAGGCTTCGCAGGTGAAGCATTACTATAAGGAGGAGAAGATAGACTCCTATGAGGATGCGGTAAGGACTGTTATAGAGCATACAGATATAGATGAGGATCGTAGAAATGTACTTATTGCGCACCAGTTTGTGGCAGGAAGGACAGACGATGAGAGTACTGACCCTGTGCCGGGCGGTTCTGAGGGAGTGACGGTTAAAAGTGTTGGACTTGTTGAAAAGATAGGTTATGACTGTTTTGACAAGTTTGATTATGTGGCACTTGGACATATACATTCGCCACAGAGAGTCGGAAGGGATGAGGTGAGATATTCAGGTTCGCCGCTTAAGTACTCACTCAGTGAGGTGAATAATACAAAGTCAGTTCCTGTTGTTACGCTGACTGCAAAGAATAATAAGAAAAATGTGGAGATAGAGCTTGTAGAACTTAAGCCTGTGCGTGACTTAAGGCATATCAAGGGAAAGCTGGATACACTTCTTGATAGTAAATATATCGATAATCAGAATGATTTTATGTATGTCACACTTACTGATGAAAGTGTGATTAATGATGCAATGGGTATAATCCAGCAGGTATATCCGAACACTGTAAAGATTGATTATGATAATTCACACACGAAGCAGATAGAACAGAGCGATATTTCACATATAGCAGAGGATAAGAATTTCACAGAGCTTATAGAGGACTTTTACAGGCAGATGTATGGAACGGATATGAGTGATGAGGAAATAGAGCTTATGAATGAGGTTGCAAAGGAGGCCGGTGTAATATGAAACCAGTAAAGCTGATAGTAAGTGCCTTCGGGCCATATGCGGATACAATGCCGGAGATAGAATTTGACAGGTTTGAGGATAAGGGACTTTTTCTTATATCAGGAGATACAGGTGCAGGAAAGACGACACTTTTTGATGCAATAAGCTTTGCGTTATATGGAACTTCAAGCGGAACTTACAGGGATACAAAGAATTTAAGAAGTGAGTATGCAAAGGACGGAACAGAAAGCTTTGTCGATTTCTACTTTACACATCAGGGCGCAGACTATCATATAAAAAGATATCCTGCGTATGAAAGAAAGAAACAGCGCGGACAGGGTGTCGTTCTCGAAAAGGAAAAGGCTATATTATATTGTGGAAATAATACGCCGATAGAGGGTATCCAGCAGGTGAATAGTGCTGTAAAAGAGCTTTTACATATAGATGACAGGCAGTTTAAGCAGATAGCTATGATAGCACAGGGCGAGTTCTGGTCGCTTCTTAATGCAAAGACTGAACAGCGTACAGAGATACTGCGTACAATATTCCAGACGAGCGGATATAAGAGCATAGAATATAAGCTTAAGGACAGGCTGGATAGAAGCTATAAGGAAAGAACGGGCAGTGAGATGAGCATTATCCAGTATTTCTGTGATGTTATGGCGGATGATAAGGTTGTGGAAAATGTTGAGCAGTCAGATAGTCTTTCTAGAGCAGCCTTAGTGACGGACTGTAATAGAGGTAAAAATGTTGAGCAGTCAGACGGTCTGTTGGAACAATCTTTGATGACAGATTATAATAGCAGTAAGAATATTGTGATGTCTGATAGTATTTTGGAACAGCATTTAGTGGCAGGCGATAATGAAGTTGAAAATATACCGGAAAGCTTAGAAAAAGCGTTATTAGAAAAGCCGTTATATGAGGAACTTGAAGAACTTAAAAAAAGGGCACTAGAGTCCAATAGTGCGTGGAATGTTGATGAAATGCTGGATATTATTGAGCGCATTATCGCTTCCGATAAAGAAAAAAAGTCAGAGGTAAAGTCAGCGTTAAGTAAAGCTGAAAAAGAACTTGAAGAGAATAAAAAGAAACTGGCACTTGCGAACACCAATAATGAATTTATAGACAGGCTTAATAAGCTTGAAGCTATAAAAGAAGAACTTGATGGCGAGCGTGAAGATATGCGAAGGCTTGAAGAGCTTAACAGCAGACAAAAAAGTGCAACCAGAGTGGTTTATCCGGTTTATAAGCTATGGGATAGTAAGCTTAAAGATGTAAGCAATACAAGCTGTAAGATAGAAGAAAAACAGGAAGAATTAAAGGCAGCAAAGGATAATGCAGCTAAGGCAGAGAGTGCACTTAGTAAAGCTGACAGCCAGAATGAATATGCACAGCAGCTTATTAAAAAGGCTGATAAGCTTGGTGAGGAAGAAGATAATTATCAGTTAAAGGACAGGCTTACTATAGAGCTTAAAGAGCTTTATAAAAAACAGCAGAAGACAGAAGATAAGGAGAGCGAGCTTAAAGAAAAGAAGCAGAAGGCAGATGCATTTGTAGAAGAATTAAAAGAAGAGATTGCCAGACTAAAGCAGAAGCCGGAGGAATATGCAGCGGCAAAAGCAGCTAAAGACAAGCTTAAAGAACTGGATATTAAGATTGATACACTTCTTGGTGCACGTCTTGAAGAAAGAAATGATTATTGTGGGCAGTTATCTAAGAAACAGCAGATATTCATAGATGTGCGTGATAAGTATGATAGGGCTGAAAGTAACAGAAAGCAGGCTGAAAGAGTACTTGAAAACTGCAGGGCTGGACTTCTTGCACTAAAGCTTAAAGAGGGTGAAAAGTGTCCGGTGTGCGGTTCAACACATCATCCGGAGCCTGCCGGACTTTCTGATAAGTCTGTGACAGAGGAAAAAGTAGAGAAGCTAAAAAAGACAGAAGCAGACTGGCTTAATAAAAAGACAGAGGCATATGCAGATGTTGAAAAAGCTAAGACGGCACTGGAGCAGGCAGAAATAAGGCTTAAGGATGATGTCAGAGGTTGTATTAAAGATTGTATACAGGCGTTGCAGAAACATTTGCAGGAGAATACAGGAAATTCGCAGGCAGAGTGTCAGGATGAGATTGATGTGGATGGTAATAGGGCTGAGTGTCAGGATATGACTGACGTATCTGGTAATAAGATTGATAGTCAGGATATGGCTGACATGTATGGTAATAAGACTGAGAGTCTGGATGAGCAGGTGGCTAAATTAACTTGTATAGCGAAGATTGTAAAGGACAGACTTGTAAGTATTACTGGTGTTGAGAGCTCATTGAAAAAAGAATGTGACAGGCTTAAAAAGGCAGAAGATAATATGCAGAAGGCTTCAGGAAAGGATATTGAGGAGCTGGAGAACAGTATAAGTAAGCTTTTAGAGGAAAAGCAGTCTGACAGCATTAAGATAACTGAGAAAGAAGTGTCTCTTAAGGGTATAGGAAAGTTAAGCTTTGATAGCTGGGATGAAGCTAAAAAAGCAATAGATGACATATCCAATGAGGCGAAGGCTATTTTTGATGCCATAAGTAAGGCAGAGGATGATAAGAAAAAGGCAGATGAATGTCTGGCTGGCATAAAGGCGGCACTTAATACGTTAAAGGATAGTCTTGCTGTAGGAAACAGTGAAAGGGAAGAACTTAAAAAGCAGCTTGATGAGGCTGTGAGAAAAGAACAGTTTGAAAGTGTCGATGAGATGCTTGAGTATGTGATTACAGAAGAACGCTTGTCAGATAATGAGGTACAGATACACGAATATAAGCAGAAGGTTTTAACGAATGAGGCAAGGCTGAAGGAAGCAGACAGGGATGCAAAGGGCAGAAAATGGATTGATGCAGATAGTCTTAAAGAGCTTTGCAGGCAGCAGGATACGGCGGTAAGGGAATTAAGAGACAGGCAGAATATCATAAATAACCGTCTTGATAATAACAAGGATAAACATAACAATATTCTTAAAAAGAAGTCTTTATACGAAAAGGCAAGGCAGGAGAATAATGTATGTAAAAGGTTATATGATTTGGTAAAGGGTCAGACTGGTAACGGAAAGATTACGTTAGAGCAGTATATACAGGCGGCAGGATTTGACAGGATAATAATGGCTGCTAACAGGAGGCTGCTTCCTATGAGTGATGGTCAGTTTGAGCTGTACAGGCAGGAGGAGTCGCTTGGAAAGAAAAGCAATACATTCCTTGACCTTGAGGTACTTGATAATTATACAGGACATAGAAGACCCGTAGGCAATCTTTCAGGAGGTGAGAGCTTTAAGGCGTCATTGAGTCTTGCACTTGGTTTGTCTGATACTGTGTCTTCTAATCTTGGCGGAATACAGATGGATGCGCTGTTTATAGATGAAGGCTTTGGAACTCTTGATAAAAAGTCTATAGATAATGCTATGGATATTCTTATGAATCTGTCAGGGAAGAATAAGCTGGTTGGAATTATAAGCCACAGGGAAGAATTAAAGGAAAATATACCGCAGCAGATTAGGATAACTAAAACGAAGGATGGAAGCAGGATTGATGTGGAGACTGGGATGTAGTGGCTTAAACATAAGAATATACATCTGGATTTTATATTTTATATTTATAATTATAATTAAAAATATAATTGAAATATAATAAAATATGGTGTATCTTAATTATATGAGCTGTACAACTGGCGGAAAGCATAGTGAATATATGTGGTGGGATTACCCACAGGGAGTGCAGTATAATAAAGATTATCAGCCGACCGCCTGGGCAACCCCGTAAAGGTTACTCAGGATGGGTCGGCTTTTTTGTATATTAGTTAGTTATTACTAGATGTTAGAAAATTGCGTGAATTGTGTAGCAATGCAGCAATCTGGATGCATCAGTGAGTGGAAAAACTTATTTTTGACATTCATAATAAAACGAAATTTAGGTCGATAGTCCAAAGTAACAATATTAATATTATGCTTTAGTGCATATGCTACAGAATGGAGGAATAGTGTGAAAATAGAATTTTCACACGCGAGATTTGTGTCTGCGCGCACTTGACACAAACTCGTTATGCGCAAAAAACGTGCGCAGAAATGAGGAATATTATGCAGATTACAACATTGGAAAAGGAATTAACAGGATGTGCCTATCCGGGAAGAGGAATAGTCATCGGAAGGTCAGAGGACGGAAGTAAGGCAGTAACAGCATATTTTATTATGGGAAGAAGTGCTAACAGCCGTAACAGAGTATTTGTTGAGGACAAAGAAGGCATAAGAACAGAGGCATTTGACCCAAGTAAGCTTGAAGACCCAAGTCTTATAATATATGCACCTGTAAGAGTTCTTGGAAAGAAGACTATCGTTACTAACGGAGACCAGACAGATACAGTATATGACCTTATGAGTGAAGGAAAGACTTTTGAGGAAGCTTTAAGAACAAGAGAGTTTGAGCCTGATGCACCTAACTTTACACCTAGAATATCAGGACTTATGACTGTTGATGAGGGCAAGTTTGATTATGCAATGTCTATATTAAAGAGCCATAATGGTAATCCAGACCAGTGCGACAGATACACATTTACATATGATGCGCCTGTTGCAGGAGAGGGACACTTTATTCATACATATATGAATGATGGCAATCCGCTTCCTAGCTTTGAGGGTGAGCCAACATGGGTAAAGATTGCCGGAGATATTGATACATTTACTGATATGATATGGAATAACCTTAATGAAGATAATAAGGTATCACTTTTTGTAAGATACATAGACATTAAGACAGGCAAGTACGAAACAAGAATTATCAATAAGAATAAGTAATGTAGCAGTAACAAGTAGTTATAAGTTTAAAATGTGTGAAAAATGCACAGAAGAGAGGAATATTATGAACGAATTTCAGTTAAAGTACGGATGTAACCCTAATCAGAAGCCTTCAAGAATATTTATGGCAGACGGAAGTGAACTTCCAGTTGAGATATTAAACGGAAGACCAGGATATATTAATTTCCTTGATGCATTCAATGGATACCAGCTTGTTAAGGAATTAAAGGAGGCAACAGGACTTCCAGCAGCAACTTCCTTCAAGCATGTATCACCAGCGGGTGCAGCGGTAGGACTTCCACTTTCAGAAGTTGAGAAAAAAATATACTGGGTAGACGAGAATATAGGAGAACTTTCACCACTTGCATGTGCTTATGCAAGAGCAAGAGGCGCAGACAGAATGTCTTCATTTGGTGACTTTATATCTCTTTCAGACGTGTGTGATGTTGCTACAGCAAAGCTTATCCAGCACGAAGTATCAGACGGTATTATAGCGCCGGGATATGAGCCAGAAGCATTTGAAATACTTAAAGCAAAGAAAAAGGGTAACTATAATGTTATCAAGATTGACCCGGAATATAAGCCAGCGCCTATTGAGAGAAAGCAGGTATATGGTGTGACATTTGAACAGGGACGTAATGAGTTTAAGATAAATGAAGAGCTTCTTAACAATGTTGTGACAGAAAATAAAGAAATTCCACAGCAGGCTAAGATAGACCTTATAATAGCTCTTATTACACTTAAGTATACACAGTCTAATTCAGTCTGCTACGCAAAGAATGGACAGGCTATAGGTATAGGTGCAGGACAGCAGTCAAGAATTCACTGTACAAGACTTGCCGGACAGAAGGCAGATAACTGGTTCTTAAGACAAAACCCTAAGGTACTTGCACTTCCATTTAAGGAGGGCGTGGGAAGAGCTGACAGAGATAATGCTATCGACCTTTATATCGGTGATGAATATATGGATATTCTTGAAGATGGTGCGTGGGAAAGAGTATTTACAGAGAAGCCGGAAGTATTTACAAGTGAAGAAAAGAAGGCATGGCTTGCATCTAATACAAATGTTGCACTTGGCTCAGATGCATTCTTCCCATTTGGTGATAATATCGAGAGAGCTTACAAGAGCGGCGTTAAGTATATAGCACAGCCGGGCGGCTCAATAAGAGATGATAATGTTATCGAAACATGCAATAAGAGAGGCATAGCAATGTGCTTCACAGGTATGAGATTATTCCATCATTAATCTGGTTAAGTATTTGGTGCAATGGATTTTGCACTATATATTAAATGATGGATTTTATATCAGGAATATTTTTGTAAGAAAGGTGCTGTGGTTGTATTGAACACAGCACCTTTTGTACAGCAATATCTGCATATATTGGTTGAATAAAAATCACTAGTGCTAATAGCATTGAGGGTTATCTTATTGTTTAACGGGTATACATTACTTAAATGAAAACTCTTTTATACAAAAGCTGCCTTCACCCTCAAATATAAAGTACAAAGGTTTTATGCCTTCCTGTCTGTTATAGGTAATATCTACCGTTGTCCATTTATCATCATCAGAAATATTTATCTTCTTCTTTCCACATATAGAATAGTCAGAAAGCTTTTTATCAGCATAGTCAGTATCGGTTGTAATACTGATAGTACCTGCAGCACAACCTTTGACAGCCATAGTTATTACAGCTGAGCCGGAATTGTTAATTTTATTAAATGATTTGTTTTTATTATCGTTATTATTGTTGCTGTCATTATTATTATTGTTGTTGTCATTATTATTATTGCTATTATTGCTATTGATGCTGTTATTGACATAGTCAGTAGTGAGGATATTAGCATTATTATTAATATCGATATTATTATTAAAATTAAAGTACTTATACCCAACCATACATCCATTCTGCATATTTTTAATATACTGGTCATCACCATAGTCGCGGTCTTCTCCGTCCTGCGTTATATATGGCATAAGCTTAAGCCTGTCTTCTTTTGGCATATCACTTGTGATTGTAAGATTTCTGATATGGCAGGCTATGTATGAAGGATAAGTTCCTTCGGCGGACAAAGGACCATTGTTTAGTCCGCAGCTTGTTGCCTCAACCTGAGAAATATGTCCGTTTTTTTCAATATTTATACGTTCAGCAACACCCTGCCGGCAAAAAGAAGTGTTGTTTGAAAAGCGATGGTCAAATATATAGTAATGATTATTGACAGCTATTATACTGCCGTGTGTATTTCCATTGGGGTAAGCAGCATTGTCAATAGTATAACCACGGAGACCGATGTCGGATGAAGAATGTATGCGTCCGCCATATACAAAGTCACGGTCTGGATAACGGCTGGTTGCATAGTGTAGACCATTAATGCGCGCAGAGTATATAAAATAATATATGCCGTTAATTTTTCTCATAGATGAAGCTTCAAAAAAACCGGCATTGTCAGGACACGTCCAGTTTCTTGGTATGATTATGTGTGGAAGTTCGTACATAGTCAGCATATCAGGCATCAGGCGGCATACGAAAGCTCCCTCCATAATACGTCCATGTTCATCCTCTGTTTTCTTAGGGCAGAAGCCGGAGTAAAGGTATACACTGCCGTCATCATCCATAAAAACACCTGGGTCAAACTGTACATAATCTCCGGATTGTATTCCATATACTCTGCCATCTTTGGTTTTAACATCGCCAAGATATTCAAAATGTCCGGCAGGACTGTCGCATACTGCAACTGACATACGTGAAGAGTGTGCTACAGAATAGTAAAGATAGTATCGTCCATCTGGACCCTGTATAACATCGGGTGCGAAAAGAATTAGACACTCTTCTTTATGTGGATGCTGCTTTCTGTTATATATTTCACCTTCAAAACGCCAGTCAGATAAGTCATCAACAGGAGCAGACCAGCATACATAATCGTTTTCGCAGTAAGTTGTGCCATTAAAGCGGTCGTGGCTTCCGTATATATAAAGCCGGTTATTGAAAATGTGTGGTTCTCCGTCAGGAATATATTCGTAACTTGGGAGATATGGGTTGAAAATCTGTTTCATAGGCTGTTTCCTTTCTTTTATATATGATGGGGATTATCATCCGCATCTATTAAGGGCAAAATGAGTTTTGACCTACCAAAAAAATACGAGCATAAAAGTGGAACGATAGTCCCACGATATGAGAATGTTGGGTAGGGTGCTATGTGACCTGAAATATAAGAATATTATACTATATTTTATTAAAGAAAAATATTGAAAAAGTGTTGAAAATGCAATTGCCGGATATAAAATAAGAGGAAAGCAGCGATAATGTTTAGGCTGCCTTCCTCTTAATTAAGTCGTCTGGTTGTTGATATTAAATGTGTTAAATATCACAATTATTAAAACTTAAATGTATTTTCAAGTGTATCCCACTTAGTATCTTTTTCACTGAAGTTAAGTGGAGTTCCGTCTTCAAGCTTGTATCCTGATGGGTCTGCACTGCCAGGGTATTCGCCTGTAACCTGTGGCCATTCAATGCCGATACTTGGGTCGTTCCATGCAAGACCACCCTCATCACCCGGATGATAGAAATCAGTTACCTTATAACAGAATTCAGCTTCGTCACTTAATACAAGGAAACCGTGTGCAAAGCCTTCGCTTATATAGAACTGCTTTTTGTTTTCTTCAGTAAGTTCCACGCCAAACCATTTGCCATAAGTCTTAGAACCTGCGCGGAGGTCGACAGCAACATCAAATACGCTTCCCTTGATTACACGGACAAGCTTTCCCTGAGGAAATTCTTTCTGGAAATGTAAACCACGAAGAACACCCTTAACAGAGCGTGACTGGTTATCCTGAACAAATACCATATCAAGACCAGCTTCGTGCATATCATTCTGATTGTAAGTTTCCATAAAGTATCCACGGTTATCGCCGTGAACAGTAGGTTCTATTATATAAAGTCCTTCAATATCGCAAGGAGTTACTTTAATCTGTCCCATAATTGTTACCTTTCTTTGTATATCTTAAAATATTGCCACCTGACACAAAAAAATTGTCAGGTGGTATATATAAATATATTAATTAACGGTTAGAATACATTTTCTCATAGTAATTCTGATATTCGCCAGAGATGATAGTTTCCCACCATTCCTTGTTGTCAAGATACCACTGTATTGTCTTCTTTATACCATCTTCAAACTTGGTTTCTGGTAACCAGCCAAGTTCATTGTGGATCTTAGTAGGGTCGATAGCATAACGCATATCGTGACCCTTACGGTCGCCAACATGAACAATAAGTGATTCTGGCTTGCCAAGTTCCTTGCAGATGAGCTTAACGATGTCAATATTTCTTTTTTCGTTATGTCCGCCGACATTGTATACTTCGCCGACACGACCCTTGTGGATGATAAGGTCGATAGCCTTGCAGTGGTCTTCAACGTAGAGCCAGTCGCGGACATTAAGACCTTCGCCGTATACAGGAAGTGGCTTATCGTTAAGAGCATTTGCAATCATAAGAGGGATAAGCTTTTCTGGAAAATGATATGGTCCGTAGTTATTAGAACATCTGCTTATAGTTACAGGAAGTCCATAAGTTCTGTGGTAAGCTAATACTAAAAGGTCAGCGCCAGCCTTTGATGAGCTGTATGGGCTTGATGTATGTATAGGTGTTTCTTCTGTGAAGAAAAGGTCAGGTCTGTCAAGTGGAAGGTCGCCGTATACTTCATCAGTAGATACCTGATGGTAACGCTTAATTCCGTACTTTCTGCACGCATCCATAAGAACAGCAGTACCCTTAATGTTAGTGTCAAGGAATACTTCCGGGTTCTCGATAGAACGGTCAACGTGAGATTCTGCTGCAAAGTTTACAACCATATCAGGGTGTTCTTCTTCAAAAAGCTTGTATACAGCTTCTCTGTCAGTTATGCTTTCCTTAACAAATCTGAAGTTAGGGTTATCCATTACAGGAGCAAGTGTTGAAAGATTGCCTGCATATGTAAGGCAGTCAAGACAGATAATTCTGTAATCTGGATATTTATTTAACATATGGAAAATAAAGTTGCTTCCGATAAATCCGGCGCCGCCGGTAACAATAATATTCATAATAAAATTCGCCTTTCTTTTTAATATAATTTGTGGTTTGCTGAGTAGTCATTTAATATCTGCCAGGGGCTAAATGGATTAATAATTATTAATAATCAACTAGCTATGAAGCACATCAATATACTTGCCGTCAAGTACATCCTTTAAGTACTGGCCATACTGGTTCTTCTTTAATACTTCATATACTTTAAGCACATCATCCTTAGTTATCCAGCCGTTAAGATAAGCTATCTCTTCAAGGCAGGCTATCTTGCGGTGCTGGTGTGTTTCGATAGTCTTAACAAAGTTAGTAGCCTCAACAAGACTTTCGTGAGTACCAGTATCAAGCCATGTGAAGCCCTGACCTAAAAGTTCTACGTTAAGGTTGCCGTTTTCCAGATATATACGGTTAAGGTCAGTGATTTCAAGCTCACCTCTTGCTGATGGCTTGAGGTTCTTTGCATATTCTACAACCTTATTGTCATAGAAGTAAAGACCAGTTACACAATAATTGCTCTTAGGTTTTGCAGGCTTTTCCTCTATAGATATTGCCTTTCCTTCATTGTTGAATTCAACAATACCAAATCTTTCAGGGTCATCAACGTAGTAACCAAATACAGTAGCGCCGACTCCCTCCTCAGCATTTTTAACAGCACTCTTAAGTCTGTCCTTAAGACCGTTGCCGGCAAATATGTTGTCACCAAGAACCATTGCAACAGTGTCATCGCCGATGAATTCCTCACCGATAATAAATGCCTGTGCAAGTCCGTCTGGTGATGGCTGTACGGCATAAGAAAGATTGACACCGAACTGGCTTCCATCGCCTAAAAGCTCTTTAAATCTAGGAGTATCCTGTGGAGTAGATATAATAAGAATATCTCTTATTCCGGCAGTCATAAGAACTGACATAGGATAATATATCATAGGCTTGTCATAGATTGGAAGAAGCTGTTTACTTGTAACCATTGTGAGTGGGTAAAGGCGTGTGCCTGAACCACCAGCTAAAATAATACCTTTCATTTGTATTCTCCTTTACAAAAATAATATTTGGGTTGCTGTTCAGAGCAGATATTAAAACTCTGCACATTTCTTTTTGAACAGTAACATATTGTTTTATATAATTGGTTATTTTTATTTCAGATACATAATAAATGGTGACGTAACGTAAGCTTCAAGCACTTTTTTAAAAATTTATGAAAGTTGCGGTTGAGAGGCAATAATGGTAAAATTAAACATTAAGATAGATATTTAAGAATGGAGATTTACCATGCATAAGGAAGGCTATTATTCATCAGGGGAATTTGCTAAAAAAGCAAATGTTACTGTAAGGACGATAAGATACTATGATAAACAGAATATATTAAAGCCCTCTTATGTGACTGATACGGGGGTGAGATTCTATACGGACTCGGATTTTACAAGACTACAGCAGATACTGCTGCTTAAGTATCTTGGATTTTCACTGGATGATATAAAGGGAATGACTATAGGTGATTCGGACTATAACATACTTAAGAATTCACTGCATCTGCAGTTAAAGCTCATACAGGATAAGATGGCGCAGATGCAGCTTGTAAAAAATGCTATAGAAGATACTATAAAAACTATAGATAAAGATAATACGATAGACTGGAGCAGTATGCTATCTCTTATTCATCTTACCAATATGGAAAGCAGCTTAAAGACACAGTATCAGAATGCAGGAAATATATCGGCGAGAATTAATCTTCATGCTATGTATTCAGTCAACAGGCAGGGATGGTTTAAGTGGATATATGAGCAGGGGAATATAGCATCACATACTGAGGTGTTAGAGCTTGGCTGCGGGGATGGCAGGCTGTGGGTTGATAATATTGACAGCGTGATGTCACAGAACATAAAGCCGCATATAACAGTCAGTGATATATCAGAGGGAATGGTAAATGATGCAAGGCGTAACATAACAGAGGTGTATGAAAAATGTGTTAAAAACCCTGAAAATATGGTAAACAGTAATAATATATTTGAATATGATGTTGCCGACTGCCAGAATATGTCATATAATGATGCTTCTTACGACTGCGTTATAGCCAATCATGTTCTTTTTTACTGTGAGGATATTGATAAAGCCTGTCAGGAGATAGTCAGAGTATTAAAGCCGGGCGGTGTGTTTGTGTGTGCAACCTACGGTTCACGACATATGCAGGAGATAAGCCAGCTTGTGAAGGAGTTTGATAAAAGAATAGTTCTTGCGGCAGATAATCTGTATGATAAGTTTGGGCTTGATACAGGGGATAAGCAGCTTAATAAATATTTCACTTCGGTTAATATCAGGCGTTATGATGACTGCCTTAAGGTCGATAAGGCAGAGCCGCTTGTGGAATATATTCTTTCGTGCCACGGAAACCAGAACCAGTATCTTCTTGACAGATATTCTGATTTCAAGGCATTTATACAGAAAAAACTAAGAAAAACACTTACGATAACAAAGGATGCAGGGCTGTTTTACTGCGTGAAAGAATAAAGTGGTTTGTTACAAAATCGTTACAAATGTGTTACTAATGTTATAATGATATTGAATTTATATGAATAATATGATAAAATCATTCGGATAATGTGATTGCCGCCAGCGGCTTTAAGAAGTTTACGGGCAAAACTGGCAATAGCAATGATTACCAATATATATACTGGGTATAATTATGTAAAATAGTAAAAGTTAATGAATAGAGGTTTGATATGGAGTTATCCAAGATACTTTTAAATGCAGGGGAAGCATTAAGGCCAGCACTTACAAAGATTATTCCTATGAAGGTGTTAAGCAGATTTAAGGCGGGGATTATTAATAATGCTACAGATAAGCTTTCAGCGGATACTATAATAAAGTATGAACATGGACATTATAAAGAGGGTGCCAATATTATAGGCAATATAAAAGGTGATAATGGTCTTGGACAGAGCGCAAGAATAATGTGCAGGCTGCTTGATGAGAATAATGAGGAGCATATTATAAAGGACTTCTTTGTTCCACCAGGCGGGTCAAGAACGAATGATACATATGATGACAGGCTTACAGATAAGCTGCCATATGATGTGAATATAATACATGTCAATGCAAGTGAGTTTATGGTTGCATACTTAAGTATGGGCAGGGACGTGTGGAATTACAGGTACAATATAGGATACTGGGCATGGGAGCTTGAAACATTTCCAGAGGAATGGATACCGGCATTTAAGTTAGTTGATGAAGTGTGGACACCATCTGACTTTGTTACTAACACACTCAAGAAGTATACAGACAAGCCGGTTGTGACAGTTCCACATTGTGTAGCACCGGTGGCTGACAAGAAGTATGACAGAAAGCACTTCGGACTTCCAGAAGATAAGTTCTTATTCCTTGTTATGTATAACAGCGGAAGTGTTATGGAAAGAAAAAATCCACTTGCTGCCATTAAGGCATTTAAGGAAGCTTTCTGTAAAGATGAGGAAACAAAGAGAAAGTATAAGGATGTCGGACTTGTAATAAAGGTAAGTGAGGCAGAGCTTTCGGCAGATGATGAGAAGATTATAAGCTCAGTTATAGATAAGGACGATAACATTTATTATATGTGCGGACAGATTAACAAGACAGAAGTCAACTCACTTCTTGCCGATGTTGATGTATATGTTTCACTTCACCGCTCAGAGGGCTTCGGACTTGTTATGGCAGAGGCTATGTATCTTGGAACACCGGTTATAGCAACTAACTGGTCAGGCAATACAGAGTTTATGAACAGTGATACAGCATGTATGGTAGGATACGACCTTATAGAGCTTGACAGGGACTATGATGTCTTTAAGAAAGGAAATGTATGGGCTGATGCACATGTGGATGAAGCGGCTGATTATATGAAGAGATTATATGAAGATAAAGAGTTCTATAATCAGATAGCTTCCAATGGACAGGCATATGCTAAGGAACATCTTGCCTATAAGCGTTCGGCGGATATAGTAAGTGACAGACTTAAAGCCATACATTCAGGAAGATAGTTTTATTTTTTATGAACAGTCTTACCAGAAAACAAAATCACCGTATGTCACAGATACATACACAGTGATTAATCAGACATATAAGAGGAGAAATTTCTTATGCAGCATATTAAAGAATTGTATGAATACAGGGAGATGATTATAAGCCTTGTAAGAAAAGACCTTAGAGGAAGATATAAGGGTTCAGTGCTTGGATTTTTATGGACATTTATCAATCCATTATTACAGCTTATCGTGTATACAATAGTGTTCTCTATCATTATGAACGCTAACTATGAGCAGTACTATCTGTTCCTTTTCGTTGCATTAGTACCATGGATGTTCTTTTCATCAAGTGTTACTGACGGAGCAGGAAGTATATTAAAAGAGAAAGAAATGGTTAAAAAAATATATTTCCCAAGAGAAGTACTTCCTATATCTACAGTTACAAGTGCATTTGTCAATATGATACTTACATTCCTTGTTGTGTTCGGAGTAGTTATTATTGCAGGCAGAACTATTAATCCGCTTGCGTTACTGTGTCTTCCGGTAGTTATGATAGTAGAGTATATATTGTGTCTTGGTATAGCGCTTATTGTGTCATCTATCACAGTATATTTAAGAGATTTACAGTATATTCTTGGTATATTTGTTATGGCACTCCAGTATATGACACCAGTTATGTATGGCGTTGATATGGTTGAAAGGTCAGGTGCAGGACAGTGGCTTATACTTATATTTAACCTTAATCCTATGACACCTATTATCAAGATATACAGACAGATAATATATTATGGAGAAGTTCCGGAACTTGGCTCACTTTTACTTGCAGTTATTATCGGTGTTGTATTTATTATAATCGGGGAACTTCTGTTTAAGAAGCTTCAGAAAGGCTTTGCAGAGGAATTCTAAGTAATGCGGACATAAAAAGTTATCAGCCACATTAGCTGAACAGAGTCCTATGAATGGAGATAATTATGGATAAAGAGAATGCGATTGAAGTTAAAAATATAACTAAAGATTTTAAGGTGTATTACGACAAGGGAAGCGAACTTAAGGAAAAAATGCTTTTCTGGAAACGTAATAAGTATGAGAAAAGGCACGTACTTAAGGGTATAAGCTTTACTGTAAAGAAAGGTGAGGCTATAGGTCTTGTAGGTAAGAATGGCTGTGGTAAGAGTACAACCTTAAAAATGCTTACAAAGATTATATATCCTGATACAGGTTCTATAGAAATGCATGGAAGGGTATCAAGTCTTATCGAGCTTGGTGCAGGTTTTCATCCGGATATGAGCGGAAGAGAGAATATATATACTAACGCTTCTATATTTGGACTTACTAAGAAAGAGATAGATGCAAGACTTGATGATATCATAGCGTTTTCAGAGCTTGAGGATTACATAGACAATCCTGTAAGAACTTATTCGTCAGGTATGTATATGCGACTTGCATTTGCAGTAGCTATCAATGTTGATGCGGATATTCTTCTTATTGATGAAATTCTTGCAGTAGGTGATGCCAACTATCAGGCAAAGTGCTTTAATAAGTTAAGAGAGATAAAGGCGGAGGGAACAACTATTGTTATTGTATCACATTCGCTTGGACAGATAGAGCAGATATGTGACCGTTCTATATGGATAAAGAATGGTCTTATAGAAGCCGAGGGAACTCCTAAGGATGTCCATCTTAAGTATCTTGATTATATGAATCAGGAGCGTATGGAGCAGGCTGAAAAGGAACAGATACGTCAGGCAAAGCTTGAACGTGAGCAGATGGAGAAAAAGAGAGAAGAAGAACGTATCAAGAAGGAACGTGCAAAGGTTAATTCAAGATACGGAAGTGAAGATGCCAAGTTTACAGACATCCATATGCTCAATGAAAAGGGAGAAGAGTCAAGAATATTCAGAACCGGTGAAAAGATGGTGCTTGACTTAAGCTATCATGTAGAGAATAAGGTTACGGATGCTGTATTTGGTTTCGGTATATTCAGAAATGATGCCCTCTGGTGTTATGGAACTAACACAAGAATTGACAGAATAGCTAACTTTGATATCGAGAAGGACGGAAGATATAAGGTCGTTCTTGATGATATCAATCTTATACCGGGTAACTACTGGGTTGATATAACTATAGAATATGGGGAAGGCGTTCCGGTAGATTACTATAAGCAGGCTCTTAAGTTTGAGGTTGTATCTAACCTTACAGATGTGGGTGTAACAAGAATACCTCACAGATGGGAGCTTGACGTAGCGACAGAAGATAATACAACTAAGGATAATGAATAATACGGTTAGTATTAATACAGAAAGGAATTAGTGATGAAAAAAGCGGGACCTTGGATAAGGGTTGTTGGATTTATTGTTGGAATATTTATAATGGTTGTGGTGTTTGATTATATATTTGCACAATCAGGCTATGTAAGATATGTGCTTACATACTTTAAGAATTCCGAGGATAATATAGATACACTTGTTCTTGGTGCTTCACATGCACGAAGTGCTATTGACCCAGAGAAAATAGACGAAGTTAATGATACGAATTCTTTCAGTCTGGCTATACCGGGCGAAACTGTGAAAGATTCTTATTATGTGTTAGAGGAAGCGTGCAGAAGCAAGAATATTAAAACAGTAATATTTGATATTGACTACCAGTACTGGATGAATCCACAGGGAGAGGGATATTTTCAGGAACCTTTCATATATAATCAGCTTGAATGGTCATCTCCTGTAAAGTGGCAGTATATGGTACAGAATATGTTTAAGCTGGATATAAGAAATGCATTTACAAAGAAAAATGTATATCTATGTACGCCGGGCTCTGTTGCTGTTAATGTAAAACAGAAGAATTCAGAAGCGTATAAAAATGCAGATATATATTCACTGGATGTTGCAGATGCTAATGGTCCGTACATGGGAAAAGGCTTCTTTAGCAGAGTAACCAGTGGAAGTATGCCAGGGGGGGATGATTACATTGAAACCTGGATAGGAAGGCAGAATATGGGCTTTTCTGATATGGCAGTTACAAAGTTTAAGCAGATAAAAAAGTATTGCGATGATAATGGCATAGAGCTTATATGTGTAACATCACCTATCACACCGGGAGTTATGAAGACCCTTGGAATGGAAAAGGTGGACGGGCTTTTCACCAGCTTCTTTGAGGAACAGAATGTGACTTACTACAACTTTAATAAAGCAAGATTGGATATTCTTGCAAGAAAAGATACTGACTATGGCGACAAAGAGGGTCATATGGGCGGTGAGCTTGCAGAAAGGTATTCAGAGGTGCTTGCAGAAGTGTTAAAGGGTCACTTTAACAATACTTTAGATAAATCAAAGTATTTTTATGATACATTTGAACAGATGTACGAAGAGATGGAGGAACAATAAATGTCATTTTCATCAGTAGGTTTTTTTGTATTTTTATTAGTTGGTATAATTGTTTATTATGTTCTTCCTAAAAATATACAGTGGGTATGGCTGCTTATATTAAGTTATCTTTATTACTTTACCTTCAGCGTAAAGGCATCACTTTTTATGGTGTTTGCGACAGTCACAATATATGCCGGCGGCATATGGTTAGAGAGCATACAGAAGAAGGCAGATGCGTATCTTGCAGTTAATAAGGCGGTTATTACAAAGGATGAGAAGAAGGCATATAAAGAGAAGATAAAAAAGAATAAAAGATGGGTGCTTTTATTAATTATATTACTTGACTTTGGTATGCTTGCCATAGTTAAGTACACAGACTTTGCAATAGAGAATATTAATGTACTTCTTGGAAAGTTTGGAGCAGAGCCTTTAAGCTTAATGAACTTAGGACTTCCACTTGGAATATCATTTTTTACATTCCAGTCAGTGTCTTATATAATTGATGTATATCAGGGAAAGTATGAGTGTGAGAAGAATATATTTAAGATGGGACTTTTTGTGTCATTCTTTCCACAACTGTTACAGGGACCTATCGGAAGATATGACAGATTAGGGAAGCAGCTTTATGAAGGACACAGCTTTAATCTTAAGCATGTGGAATTCGGATTACAGAGAATAGGCTGGGGCCTCTTTAAGAAGCTTGTTATAGCTGACAGGGCTGCGGTGCTTGTACTTAATGTATTCACGAATTATGAGATGTATAATGGTTTCCATTATATTCTTGCAGTTCTTATGTATTCAGTGGATCTGTATATGGATTTCTCTGGTGGAATAGATATAGTTATCGGTGCCGCACAGATGTTTGGCATAACTATGGATGAGAACTTCCGTCAGCCATATTTTTCTAAGTCTATCGGAGAGTTCTGGAGAAGATGGCATATAACACTTGGTACATGGATGAAGGATTATATATTCTATCCTATGTCACTTTCAAAGAAAATGAACAGATTTGGAAAGTGGGCTAAGAAGCATATGGGTAACACGATAGGAAGAACACTTCCTATATGTTTTGCCAATATAGTCATATTTTTCATAGTAGGTATATGGCATGGTGCCGCATGGAAGTTTATAGCATATGGTTTATATAATGGTTTCATAATAGCCATCAGCAATCTGTTAGAACCAGTATACAAGAAGCTGTTAAATAAGTTCCATATTAATGCTGCATCTAAGGGCTGGACAGTATGGCAGATTATAAGAACATTTATACTTGTTAATATCGGCTGGTACTTTGATATGGCTGAAAGCATGAGGCAGGCGTTTCAGATGATGAAATGGTCTGTTGTCGGTATATGTGCTTCACAGTTTAAGTCAGAAGCAATATTAAGTCTTGGAATAGAGGCAAGGGACTATGTGATAATCATAGCAGGCTGTATAATAGTATTTATAGTAAGTGTACTGAAAGAAAAGGGAATAGCTATAAGAGAGAGCATAGCTTCAAAGCCTCTTGTTATAAGATGGGCTTTTTACTACGTACTTGTTGCCGTGATACTTATATTCGGGTATATAGGAGCAACACAGGGCTTTATATATGCTAATTTCTAGATAGCAGGATGTTAAAGCAATAATAATATTAATATATGCATAGAAATGAGGAAAATATGTCAGAGCAGATTAATGTAGAATCAATTATGAAAGAAATCAAAAAGGAAATCGAAGTTAAGGGCTATACGAATGACCTTTTAAGCTTTGATGATGTAGTTGTTGATGTAGGAGCTATGAATGTCAATAAGTTTGACAAGATTAAGTTCAACGAAGATATCTATGTAGCCAACCATGAATGGGAGGTTAATCCTTACAGACCATTACAGGGGAATAAGGTTACAGTATTCTTTAAGAAGGTTATCAGAAAGCTTGTATACTTCTTTGTTGAGCCTATCGTTATGGCACAGGATGGTTTTAATGCATCTATAGTAAGAATGATGAACCAGATGAACTGCTATATTGAAGAGAAGGACAAAGAGATAGCTGAACTTAAAAAAGAGATAGAACAGTTAAAGAGTGAGAAATAATAACCCGTATAAGCTTAAGGGTATAGTGTATTAGTATGACTGCACAGAATGGAGAATGTATGCACATTTATCAGTTGTTATCGACTATTGCTTATGGTGATGCCGTCAGCAATGATACTATTGCAATGGAAAAAGCCATAAAACAGATGGGAATAAGTACAAGAATATATGCAGAGAGTATTGTGCCACCACTTGATAAGAAAACGGCTCTTCCTGTTGATGAATTAAATAATGTTGATAAGGATGATATAATCATATTCCATATGTCAACAGGAAGTAAGTTGAACTTTGAAGTAGCAAAGTATGAGTGCCGTAAGATTGTGGTATATCATAATATCACACCGCCAGAATATTTTAAGAATAATGACACACGTTTTACAGATATATGTGAATATGGCTTAGAGGGAGCAAGGTATCTGGCTGATAAGGTTGATTACTGTCTGGCTGTTTCTAATTTTAATAAAACAGACCTTATTAATATGGGATATAAGTGTCCGATAGATGTACTTCCTATTATCATACCTATGTCAGATTATGATAAAAAGCCTGATAAGTCGGTAATTAAAGAGTGTTCGGATGGTTATACCAATATACTGTTTACTGGTAGAATTGCACCTAACAAGAAGCAGGAAAATCTTATAGCATCATTTTATTATTACAACAGACTCTATAATAATAAGTCGCGTCTTATACTTGCAGGTTCTTTCAGATATGATGACCCTTATTATATAAGACTTACAGAATATACTAAAAAGCTTGGTATGGGTGAGTCAGTAGTATTTACAGGGCATATAAAGTTTAACCAGATTCTTGCATACTATAAGACAGCGGACGTGTTCTTATGTATGAGTGAGCATGAGGGTTTCTGCGTTCCTTTAGTGGAGGCGATGAAGTTCAATGTGCCAATAATCGCTTATAATAAGACAGCAGTTCCTGAAACAATGAACTATAAGGGAATGATACTTGATGATAATAATCCACAGTATGTAGCTGCGTGCATAGACAGGATGGTTAAGGATAAGAAGCTTCGTGAAAATGTGATTGAAGAACAGAAGGAAAGACTGGATTATTACAGTTATGACCATGTATCAGATATGTTTAAAAAGTATTTATCGGATTTCATAAAAAAAGGTGTGTAAAATGAAAAAGATAGGATTTGTTATTCCATGGTATCACAAGGATATCAAAGGTGGAGCAGAACAGGAGTTAAGAGGAATAGTTAAACATCTTAAGGAGGCCGGGGTTGATGTAGAGATTATAACAACCTGTGTTAAGGAGTTTACGGCTGACTGGACAGAGAATTACTTTAAGGAAGGCGTAGAGACTGTTGATGGTATTCCAATCAGAAGATTTAAGGTAAGAAAAGGCGATATGAAGCAGTTTCACAGCATTAATGCAAAGCTTATGCAGGGAAAGAGCATATCGTATGATGAAGAGGGTATATTCCTTAAGGAAATGGTAAACAGTCCTGATATGTATGATTATCTCAGGAGCCATAGTGAAGAATACCACAGATATGTATTTATTCCTTATATGTTTGGAACAACTTACTATGGAATACAGGCTTGTCCTTTTAAGTCAATACTTATCCCTTGTCTGCACGATGAGTCTTATGCATATTTCAGACACTACAGGGAAACTTTCAGGGACTTAAGGGGAATAATCTTTCATGCAAGACCTGAGATGGAACTTGCCAACAGAATTCTTGACTTAAGAAATGTCAAGCAGTCACTTCTTGGTGAAGGTGTAGAAACTGACTTTGAATATGATGCAGACAGATTTAGAAAGAAGTTTAATATAGACAAGCCTTATATACTTTATGCAGGGCGGAAGGATGAAGCAAAGAATATCAATACACTTATAACTTACTTTAAAGAATACCGCAGAAGAAATGCTGATGCAGATATGAAGCTTGTGCTTATTGGCGGCGGAGAGGTAAGTATACCGGATGAGATTAAAGAAGATGTCTACGACCTTGGCTTTCTTGATATTCAGGATAAGTATGATGCATGTGCAGGCTCAGTATGCTTATGTCAGCCATCAAAGAATGAGAGCTTTTCTATTGTTATAATGGAGAGCTGGCTGTGTGAAAGACCGGTGCTTGTTCATAAAGCCTGTAATGTAACATCTAACTTTGCAAAGGAGTCTAATTCTGGATTATATTTTAATGATTATTTTGAGTTTGAGGGCTGTGTTAATTATTATGTCAATAATCCTGATATTGCGGCAGCTATGGGAAAGACCGGAAGACAGTTTGTGTTAGATAATTATAAGTGGGATGTCATAGTAAAGAGATTTCTTGATTTTTTTGAAGTGTAAGCAGGATTTTGCAAGGTATAAAAAGCGGGCAGGAATGGAGTATATATGAAAAAGATTGCAATTATTAATCAAAGATACGGATTAGAGGTTAACGGAGGTTCTGAACTTTATTCAAGACAGATTGCAGAACGTCTTAAGGCAAAGTATGAGGTAGAAGTGCTTACTTCATGTGCTGTTGAATATGTTAAGTGGACTAATTATTATAAAGAGGGCGTTGAGGATATCAACGGAGTAACAGTAAGAAGATTTAAGACAGAGCATGAGAGAATACCTAAGATATTCTCAGCACTTGACTCAGAAATGCTGTCTAACCCACATGCGCCAGAAGAATTATCAGACAGATGGATAGAGCATATGGGACCATACTGTCCAGAGCTTGTAGAGTATGTTGACAAGCATCAGGATGAATATGAGGCTATAATTGTAGTAACTTATCTGTATTATACTGCTGTTAAAAGTATTGTAAGAATAAAGGATAAGGCTATATTTATTCCAACAGCACATCAGGAGCCTTTTATACATTTTGATATGTATAAGAAGGTATTCGGAGCTGCCAATGCCTATGTATTCCTTACAGATGAGGAAAAAGACCTTGTACACTCAATATTCCATAATGAGGATATTCCTTATGAGGTATGTGGTGTAGGTGTTGATGTGCCAGAAGAAGTAAGTGCGGACAGATTTAGAAAGAAGTACAGCCAGTATGACCTTGAAAACTATGTAATATATGTAGGAAGAATAGACGAAGGAAAGGACTGTCCACGATTATTCAAGTACTTTATGGAGTATAAGAAGCGAAATAAGAATAATCTTAAGCTTGTCCTTATGGGAAAGGCTGTATGTGATATACCAAAGCATCCGGATATAATTAATCTTGGCTTTGTTACAGATGAAGATAAGTTTGATGGAATAAGCGGTGCTAAGGCACTTATTCTCCCATCTAAGTTTGAAAGCCTTTCGATATCTGTTCTTGAGGCTATGACACTTTCAAGACCTGTTATTGTCAATGGTATATGTGATGTGTTAAAGGGACACTGTGTTAAGAGTAATGGCGGACTTTATTATAAGAATTTCTTTGAATTCGAGGGCTGTGTCAACTACCTTCTTGAGCATCCTGCAGAATATGAGATTATGTGTAAGAATGCCAGAAAGTATGTAGATGATTACTTCCAGTGGGATGATATTATGAGGAAGTTTGATGAGATTATTGCAAAGCTTGGCAAGTAATAGAAAGTCAATAAGAGAGGAAAAATAATGAAACAGAAAGTAATGAACCATATTAAGAACAACTGGCAGGAGTATGCCAGCTTTATCAGTATGATAGTGCTGATAGTGCTTGGATTGATATATGCCTTTAATCTTAATAATTTCGACTTTAATTATCCATTGGCATATTATGGCGGTGATGATATGGGAGGACTTCAGGATGCCAAGCTTTTTGCTGAGCAGGGCTGGATGTTGTCAACAGACAGAATGGGTGCTCCATATAGTTCAGATATCTATGATTTTTCTTCATCACTTCTTCATAACTTCGGACTTATGATTATGAAGCTGTGCGTTCTTATAACAGGTAATTATATCGTAGGCTTTAATATATACTATCTTTCAATATTTGTGTTGGCAGGAATAGTATCTTATATAGTTATGAGACAGCTTAAGATAAATAACTGGGTAACAGCCGCTATGTCCGCAGTATATGGACTTTCACCATATATGATAGCAAGAGGTGTCGGACATATGGTGCTTGTTGAGGCGTACTTTATTCCATTGTCTTTCTTACTCTGCTTCTGGGTTATGGAAAGAGAAGATGTATTCCAGTTTAATAAGAATTTCTTTAAGACACCGGCTAACTATGCAGTGCTTATAATGGCAGCACTTATAGCTAACAACGGAATAGCTTATTATCCATACTTTACCTGCTTTATACTTCTTGTAACAGGTGTATCAAAGTCACTTAAGACAAAGAAGGCAGGCGGATTTTTAAAATCACTTGCTATGGCAGGCTGCGTATGTTTCTTCGTTGTACTTGCATTACTTCCATCCAAAATATATAGTATTATGAATGGTCCTAATGAATATGCTATTTCAAGAGCAGGCTTTGTTGAGACAGAAATGTATGGCTTGAAGATAATTATGCTTTTCAGACCTTTAAGCACACACGGAATAAGCTTATTTGAAAAGGCAATAGATATATACGACAGCAATACAACATTTCTTAATGAAAATATAACTGAATATCTTGGTATAGCAGCGATTGCCGGATTCTTTATACTTATGTTTGCGCTCTTTATGAACAGGGAGTCAGCTTTAAAGAAAAGACTTGGACTGTTATCAGAACTTAATGTAATGCTGCTTCTTCTTGGTACAACAAGCGGACTTGGCACTATTATTGCATTTCTTATAACAGATAAGATAAGAGGCTACAACAGAATATCAATATTTATAGAATACTGCTGTTTATTAGGTCTTACGCTTATTCTTAACAGTCTTGTAGAAAAGTATAAGAAGATTAATAAAAAGGCCGTTATGTCAGCAGTTATAGCAGCTGTATACGTATTTGGCATCATAAGTATGTGGGATGCAAGTGCAGGCCGTACATCTATTGATACTTATAAGTCAATACAGGCAGAGTTTGACAGTGATGATAAGTTTGTCAAGACTATTGAGTCAGAGGTAAGCGAGGGGGCTATGATATACCAGCTTCCATATCACGGCTATCCGGAGGGGGGCTTCCAGAATGATATGTGGGATTATCATCTTCTTGTTGGATATCTTCATTCAGACAAGTTAAAGTGGAGTTATGGTTCTGTTAAGGGAAGAGAAGGTGACAGCTGGAATGAGAATATCGGAGATATGTCATATGAAAATATGGTTACAGAGTTAAAGAAAGAGTCCTTTGAAGGTATATATGTTGACAGAAGAGCATATACAGAAGAGACACTTACAGAGCTTGAGACAACTCTTGAAAAGTCTACGGGCAGCAAGCCTTTAGTAAGTGATAATGGTAATCTCAGCTTCTTTAAGTTTTAATATATGTTTTAAGTAGAGTTTTATTAAATAATATATTACATTTTTATTATTAATAACATAAATGTATTTTAATAACATAAATGTATTGAAAGTATATAACGGAGGTGTATATATGAAAGTAAGATTAGCAGATTATGTTGCAGATTTTCTTGTAAAGCATGGTGTTACAGATGTGTTTTCTGTAGTCGGTGGTGGTGCTATGCATCTTAATGATGCATTAGGACACAATGAAAATCTTAAGGTGACTTATAACCACCACGAGCAGGCGTGTGCCATAGCAGCAGAAGCCTATGCAAGAATTGATAACAGAATAGCAGCCGTATGTGTGACAACGGGTCCGGGCGGAACCAATGCACTTACAGGAGTAGTCGGAGGCTGGCTTGATTCGATACCTATGTTTATCATAAGCGGACAGGTGCGCTATGACACAACTTCAAGATATGCCCTCCAGTATACAGAAACTCCGTTAAGGGCAATGGGAGACCAGGAGTATGACATAGTCAAGTCAGTATCCAACATGACTAAGTATGCAACAATGATAGAAGACCCAAAGGATATAAGATATGCCCTTGAAAAGGCATGGCACCTTGCAACAACAGGAAGACCGGGACCGGTATGGATAGATATTCCTGTTAACTTCCAGGGCGGATACATAGAAACAGACGAACTTAAAGGTTATGACCCTGAAGAGGATGATAAGCTTCTTCCACCAGAGGTCGATATGGATACCATAAAGACTGTCCTTGAAAAGATAAAGAATGCTAAAAGACCAGTATTCCATGCAGGTTATGGTATCAGACTTTCAGGGGCTTATGAAGTGTTCAGAAAGGTTGCAGAGGAACTTAATATACCGATAGTAACTTACTGGAATGCAGTTGACCTTATAGAAGACGAAAGCCCTCTTTACTGCGGAAGAGCCGGCAATATGGGTGACAGACCGGGTAACTGGGCTATCCAGAACGCAGACCTCATATTAGCTGTCGGAACAAGAATATCAATAAGACAGACAGGATATAACTGGAAGACATGGGCAAGGGCAGCCGAGGTAATAATGGTGGATATAGACAAGGCAGAGTTAAAGAAGCCTACCATACACGTTGAGATGCCAGTGTGGGCAGATGCTAATGATTTTCTTACAAAGCTTGAAAAAGAAGCAGCAAAGATGGCACCAGTGTCACATAGTGATGAGTGGCTTGCAACTACACAGAAGTGGAAGAAGGAATATCCTGTAGTACAGCCAAGACAGTGGGAGGAGAACGGAAACACTGCCAATGTATATGCATTTGTAAGATATATGAGCAGCAGACTGCCAGAGAACAGTCTTACAGCAGTATCTAACGGAGCGTGCTGTGTTGTCGGCAATCAGGCTTATGTTATCCAGAAGGGAAGCAGAATGGCTAATAACAGTGCGATAGCAAGTATGGGATACGGACTTCCAGCGGCTATCGGTACATGTATAGGTGGAAAGAGAAGACCAACCATATGTCTTGAGGGTGACGGCAGTATTATGATGAACCTTCAGGAACTCCAGACAATCATTACTAATAAGCTTCCAATAAAGATATTCCTTATTAACAATAACGGATATCACTCAATAAGACTTACACAGAATAATCTTTTCAAGGAGCACTGCAAGATAGGTATAGGTCCGGAATCACATGACCTTTCATTCCCGGAATTTAAGAAAATTGCAGAAGCTTTCGGATATAAGTACTACAGTGCATCGTCTAACGAAGAGATGAAAAAGGTTGTTGATGAAGTCCTTAAGGAAGATGGACCATTATTCTGCGAAATATTTACAGACACAAAGCAGGTATGGGAGCCAAAGAGCAGCACGAAACGTCTTGAAGATGGAACTTTAGTGAGCCCACCGCTTGAAGACCTTGCGCCATTCCTTCCAAGAGAAGAACTTAAGGAGATTATGTTTATTCCTTTGATGGATGAGGAATAATTAGTATACAATAAGATGTGCTGTATTTGTATAATATGATACAATACGATGGTTAAACAGTCAAAAATCTGGTTATGAATGAAAGATATATCTTTCTAATTTGCATCCTCGGTATCATAGTATTATTATAAAGATAAAAAGTATAAAATACAGCATCAGATTGGAGATATTATGAAAAAGATAAGTATAATGGTACCTTGTTATAACGAGGAAGAAAATGTTATACCACTTAGTGAAGCGCTGATAGATATGTTTGCAAAAGATCTTCCAAAGTATGATTATGAGATATTATTTATTGATAATGATTCTACGGATACAACAAGAGTTAAGTTAAGACAGTTATGTAAGAATAACCCAAAGATAAAAGCAATATTTAATGCAAAGAACTTTGGACAGTTTAATTCACCTTATTATGGAATACTCCAGACAACAGGTGACTGTACTATACCTGTATGCGCAGACTTTCAGGACCCTATCGATGTTATCCCAAGACTTGTTGCAAAGTGGGAGGAAGGATACAAGATTGTGTGTGCAGTAAAGTCATCAAGCAAGGAAAATCCTGTTATGTACTTTCTCCGCTCATGCTATTACAAGCTTATAAAGAAGATGTCATCGGTTGAACAGATAGAGCACTTTACAGGCTTTGGTCTTTATGACAAATCATTTGTCCAGGTTTTAAGAGACCTTAAAGATCCTATTCCTTTCATAAGAGGCATAGTTGGTGAATTAGGCTTTAAAAAGACTGAAATTGAATATACACAGGCACAGAGAAGAGCAGGAAAGACTCATAATAATTTCTTTACATTATATGATGCAGCTATGTTAAGCTTTACATCATATACAAAAATAGGCTTAAGACTTGCAACATTTGTTGGTGCATTTATAGGGGTTGTCAGTGTTATTGTGGCAATAGTATATCTTATACTTAAACTTGTATACTGGAACAGATTTGCAGCAGGGATGGCACCACTTATTATATTAGTGTGCTTCTTAGGTGCTATGCAGCTTATATTCATAGGTCTTATGGGCGAGTATATACTCAGTATGAATAAGCGTCTTATGAACAGGCCGCTTGTTGTTGAAGAAGAAAGACTTAATTTTGAAGAAGAAAAGTAATAAACATAATTAACTTATGATTAGCAGAATGGAGAGGTTATGACTAATTTAGAAAAAGCACACAGGATAAACAGAATACTTATGAGAAAGCTTCACTCGGTATGTGAAGAATATGGAATTACATATTATTACGACTCGGGTTCACTTATCGGGGCAGTAAGACATAAAGATTTTATACCATGGGATGATGATATTGATATCGCATTTACAAGGAAAGAATTCAAAAAGCTTAAGGAAGTACCTAAGGAAGCATGGGGCGAGGACTTTGAACTTGTGGAAGTTAAAGACCTTGTAAAGGATGCGTTCTTTGACTTTCCAGCAAGACTTGTATATCTTGGAGAGTCAGTGCCTCTTCAGAGCTATGACAAAGTAAAGGGACACGTAGTAAAGAAGTATGAGGATAAGATGGTGCTCGACTGTTTCATCCTTGATAATGCCTATGATTCAGCATTTAAGCAGTTAATATTAAGAATGAGACTTACATTTATATATGGTCAGTGTATGGGACACAGGGATTCTATTGATTATTCAGAATTCGGAACAATCACAGGTCTTGGCGTAAGATTTTTTGCTGCTATAGGAAGACACAAGTCACTTGATAAGCTCAGGGAAAAGTATGCTAAAGTCAGCCAGTCTGTAAAGGGAAATACTAAACACTACTTTTACAGTAATTATCCTATGCCGGAACTTAAGAAGTGGGTTGAAAAGGACTGGTACAGGGAAACAGTACCTCTTCAGGTTGGAGATGACTACTTTAACTGCCCTGTAGACTATGACAAAGTATTAAGGGCATGTTATGGTGATTATATGCAGCTTCCGCCAGAAGAAACAAGAGTACCTATGCATGTAAAACCAGATAAACAGTAAGTAATATTTATATGGTATAAAAATAGACAGAAACGGAGATTTATATGAAAATACCAGATAAGTTAAAAGGTATTACAGGCGATTTTATGTACAGCATGATGGGACTTATTGTGATGAATGGAGTAATCCAGCTTGCATTATACCCATTTTTAAGCAAAAAGTTAGGAACGGATGAATTCGGAGTTGTTCTTACGCTTATATCACTCATATCAATTATGGGCTCTACCTTTGGTACGGCAGCCAACTATTCAAGAATGGTTACAAGAATGAAGGGGCAGGACAGTAATGGGGATTATAATATATTTCTTTTAATGATAGCTGTTCTTTCAGTAATTGTTTCTATAGGCGGTCTTGTGTGGCTTCATAAGTTCAGCGCCATAGCAGAGGCAGGCTATCTTATATTAATGATAGTGACAGTGCTCAGATATTACTCAGATGTTGAATTCAGGCTTAACCTTAATTACAAAAGATTTTTTATATTCTATCTGCTTATATCAGTTGGATACTTAGCAGGTATAGGACTGTTCTTTGTCACACATTCGTGGATTATCGCCATGCTTTGCGGAGAATGTCTTGCAGTAGGCTTTGTTATGGCTACAGGCGGTATATACAGAGGACAGCTTTTTAAGAAGAGTAAGTACTTTAAGGATAATATGAGGTCGCTTTTAATACTGTCTGGTACAGAACTTATAGCAGCAGTTATACTTAATGCAGACAGACTTATATTACAGGCTATAGACGGAGGAACATCGGTAACTATATTCTATGCGGCAACGCTTATAGGAAAGATGGTTTCACTTATATCAACACCTCTTAACGGAGTTATAATCGGACATCTTACCAAGTACGAGGGCGGCATAAAGAAGAGTACATTTGTTAAGCTCTGTCTTGGCAGCGTTGTAGGAAGTCTTATTATAAATGTGTTCTGCTTCGGAGTATCATTTATATTCGTAAGAGTAATGTATGCTGAGATATTTGACCTTGTAAAGCCATACCTGTGGTGTGCCAACTTAGGTCAGGTATTCTACTTTATAGCTAATACACTCACTGTTATACTGTTAAGATTTACAGATGAAAAGTACCAGCTTGTTATTAATATATTATTCCTGATAGTATTTGTTGTAATAGCAATTCCTATGACATTTGCATTCGGCTTATGGGGAATGGCTATAGCTTTAGTTGCTGTCAACCTTATTAAGATATTGATAATAATGGCTGTTGGCTGTGCAAAGATTTAATAATAGTTTAAAGGGAGTTATATGGGAAAAATCAGTTATAAAAAAGAATTAATCATATATTGTTTTACTCTGTTAATGACTGCATTACTTTTTGGAAATAATATATTGCTTTATCAGGGAAAAAAGGCGGCATTGATAATGGCTGTTATAGTAACGGTTATTGATGTGCTGTCAGCTATACTTGCTAAAAAATATATAAGTATTGTTAACCAGTTATCGGCGGGTCTGTTTGTATTTTTTGCATATGTGCTTGTGTCTGTTCTGTTTAACAATGCTATTTGGGATTATGAATCACGTTTTTCAAAGGGACTTATAGTATTCTTTACAGTATATTCTTTCATAGTTATTGAGTCACTTATTGCATTTGTAAGGACATACAATAAGGAAAAGCTTGTAAGCTGGTTTAAGGATAACAGGGTAATGCTTGTTGTGCTGCTTATAGTATTAGTTTCAAGAATTCCATCAATGACACTTTCACAAAGATGGGATGCAGGCGAATATTACTATAGAATAGGGCTTGCCAGAAATAATTTTACTTATTCAGGACTTGCAGATTTTTTTCATAGTTATAGTCTTTGCGGACATTCAGCATCACTTTTTTGTATGACATATATGATAGGTGAAATGATATATCCAAGACATATAATAGGAATATCAGTTATTAATCTTATACTAACACTTATTGCAATGTGGTGTATCTATAAGATAATAGTAAAGATTACAAGGCATGCATCAAAGAGCCTGTGTGCAGTGTATACACTTCTTATATCGTTTGCGCCACTCGTGTATACATTTACTACACATCTTAATCTTGATTATACTATGGCGCTTATAGTTGTGATGATTATATGCAGCTATATGTATGAAAAGCCTGTGCTTGTGGGAATACTCAGTATATTATGTTTCCAGACAAAGGAAAATGGCCTTGTCGTTGTTGCAGGTATCGCACTTGGACAGATAGTAAGACATATTCTCTGCGATAAGAAAAACTGTATAAAGCCTATATTTACAGACTTAAGATTATATGCGACATTAATAGCAGCGCTTTTACAGCTCAGATACTTTAATAAGTATGGTAATAACTGGGTTGCAACAGGCGACCAGGAGGCTGGCGGTCTGTTTAAGTGGAACAACCACGGCTCAGAATGTCTTGGTCTTAATCCTTACTATATATGGATGAAGTTCAGACAGCAGTTTATACTTAACTTCAACTGGATTGTAGTGCTTATAATAATAGCTGGAACAATATACATTATAAAGAATAAGGAATATCTTAAGAAGCTTGGACATAAGAGAAGTGAAAGCTTTATGATATGCAGCGTTGTTGGTTCACTTGTGACACATTCTATGTTTGCTTATCTTTATATAACAGGAACCTGTACAAGATATAATATAATAAGCGATATACTTATGTATATTATTGCCATATATGTTATTGACAGGTTCAGGGAGGTATATGAATATAAGCAGAGTGTGACCGGTGATAATACAGCTAAGGCAGGTAACAGCACAGTAAGAAAGTATGCCGGAAAGGTATTGCTTGGTATCTGGATAGTTCTTGTGGCAGCAGAGTGCTTTGTCACAATCGACCCGCTCTCAAAGCTTGTTTTCACTAATGCAGATTCTGTAACAATGGATACACTTATTATGACAAGAGAGCACGAGCTTATGACTTATGGTGAGTCGCTTATCCATAATACACAGTACCAGAGTTATGATAAGTCTATGGATAAGATGCTTAAAGACATAGATTATGACCCTGATACAACTGATATATACCTTTATGATGATGGCGGTGTGTTCATATGTGGTAATGTTCCTCTGTATTATCTTAGCTGGGATAAGACAAAGCAGAAGAGAGTGTTCTATCAGAACGAGAATACAAAGCAGATGAATGATTATTATCTCATATTCGACCTTGATGAGAAGGGCGATGAACTTTTAAAGAATGGTGGGCTTAAGGAAAAGGCTGTGTTTGTCGTAACGACATATTATGTTAATAAGTCAGTAAATGTAGACTTTTCAATGGAGGTATTAAGCCGTTATTACGATATATCTGAAAGAAAAACTGCATCAACTTATCAGGGCGGTATATATTATTATGAACTTACACTGAAAAAGTAATTAATATACAAAACAGATAGATAAAGTTATAAATAGCATATAAATATACAAATCATAAAAATATTAAGAGAATAATTATTGCAAGGAGAAAAGGCAATGAAAAGTGAGTACCTGAAGTCAAAAAAATTCTATGAAATAGTATTTATATGCTGTGCGTTTGCAGGTATAATCGCGTGGGCAGCAGGTATAATACTGTTTGGTAATTCATCAGAACAGTTTGATATATTCTTTTTGAATACACAGGATTTTTTTGCGGATATAACTAATGTAATAGGATATTCCGCAAATAGGAATACATACGTTGAAACGTATTATCTTGGAGCATCTGAGAGAGCATATCCGGCTATTGTGTATCTGATGGCTTATATGTTATCAAGAATAGTGAATATGGACCCATATTTTGAGAGAAATTACTTCCTTGATATGTATACAGATACTAAGCTTCTCATAATACTTATACTTATTCTTATTGTAAATATGATAGCTATATATGAGCTTATAAGAAGCTGCAAGAACGGTAATAATGCTGTAAAGATTATGTCAGCGGTTGCTTTCTGTTTGTCATCTCCTGTGATATTCACGGTGGAGAGGGCAAACTTTCTTCTGATGACAATATTCTTTATAATATTTTATATATTTAATTATGACAGTGAGAATAAAGTAAGAAGAGAGCTTGCACTTATATCACTTGCACTGGCAGCTTCATTTAAGCTTACTCCGGCAGTGCTTGGAATACTGCTCATATATAATAAGCAGTGGAAAGAGGTCGTGAGGGTTATAATATATGGTCTTATATTTGGTATTGTGCCATTCCTCTTTTTCCATGGCGGACTTGTCAATATAGGAAGAATGTTCCACAATGCCTCACTTAATGTAGATAAGTACGTAAGTACAGAAGGAGCTACTTTGACAGCTTCACTTGTAGCGCTTGGTGTCAAGGCGACAGAGGGTTCAATCAAGGTATTAAAGAATATAACATATGTTGTAGCTTTACTGCTTCTTATACAGTCACTTTTCTATAAGGAAAAGTGGGAGGTTATAATGGCAGTTTCGATGGTTCTTATCGTGACACCATCACATTCAGGATATTATTGTATAATATACATTATTCCGGCAGCGATTGCATTTTTAAATGCAAAACAGCACTCATATAGTGACCTGCTGATATTATTTGCCCTTATTCTTATTGTTATGGACTTCCAGTGCAGTCTGTTCAAAAATGTGTTTGATTATCATCTTGCTATAGTGCTCATCCTTGCAGTGCTTCTTGTGAGAGGATTTATCAGAATGTACGAAGTTATAAAGGTAAGAATGAAAAATAAAGCTGTTCAATAGAAAACTTAAGAAAATATAAGATTTAATTAAGAAAGTCCTAAGATATATTCTAATATCTTAGGACTTTCTTGATTAATGTGTAAGCAATTCAAAGAAATCACCATATTTAACATAAAAACGCAACATAAGGATATAAATGGTTATACAATAAAATGTAAATTATATGTAAAAATCAATGACAAGTAGTTCAAAGTGTGGTAAAATAAGTCAAGTATTGAACAAGTAATGATATCATACATAAGATTATGGAGGTTGGATATGAATCATACATTAAGTAAAAAGCAGTTTGACGTATTAGTACTGCTTGAAAAAGAAAGAAAAGCATTTACACAGCGTCAGATAGAAGAAAATACAGGCTATTCATTAGGAACAATCAACAAGGTAATGCAGGAACTTTCAGAGTTAAAGTATGTAGAGAATGGTCAGATTACTAATGATGGTGTGTCAGCACTTGAGCCATACAGAGCAAAGAGAGCTATATTTATAGCGGCAGGCTTTGGAAGCAGAATGGTGCCTATCACATTTAACACACCAAAGCCACTTGTAAGAGTACATGGACAAAGGATTATCGATGGACTTATAGATGCGTGTCTTGAGGCAGGTATCAATGAAATATATATAGTAAGGGGCTATCTTGCTGAACAGTTCGATCAGCTTCTTTATAAGTACCCTATGATAAGATTTCTTGAAAACCCTGTATACAATGAAGCTAACAATATATCATCTTCAATGGTAGCAAGATATATGCTTTCTAACGCATATGTTTTTGAGGCAGATTTACTTATATCTAATCCATCTATCATAACAAAGTATCATTACACATCAGATTTTCTTGCTATTAAGAAGGACAGAACAGATGACTGGTGCTTTGTGGTAAAGGATGATGTTATTGTTGAGGAGAAGGTCGGTGGTTATGACTGCTGGCAGATGGTAGGCATATCTTACTGGAATGATGAGGATGGGCATAAGTTATCTAACGATATCAAGGAAACTTATGAACAGCCGGGTGGTAAGGAAAGATACTGGGAACAGGTTCCACTTGTATTCTGCAAGGACCACTACAAAGTACATGTACGTGAGTGTGATGAGGATGACATAATCGAGATAGATACATTCAGGGAATTACAGACTATTGATAAGATATATGATGTCTAGGATTATGTCTTAATAAGCATATGAAAGGTAATAATAAATACAATCGCAGCGGCAGCACTTGAGAACTGGCCGGACTTAAGAGTAGAGAGCGGTGTCCACTTTGGCAAAGAGTCTTACGTACTTCTTGTAGTATGGATTGTGCTTGGTATAATATTCTGCTTAAAGCAGATTAAGTATTTAAGACCGGAAAGCAGTGCTAATAATCATTATACTAAAGATATATAAAAATGTGCTATGGATTGACAAAATGCGTAGTATGGGATATAATTTTCCAACATATAAGGGTGAAGTGCGCCTATATGAAAAAGTTAATTATGCAGTTATATAAGAAACGAGGTATATCATGAAGAAAACAGCGTTAATAATGGCAGGTGGAAAAGGAGAAAGATTCTGGCCAAGAAGCAGAGTTAACCTTCCTAAGCAGTTTTTATCATTAACAGATGATGGAAAGACAATGATTCAGCTTACGGTTGAGAGAATCAGTCCATTAGTTGATATTAAGGACGTATATATTGCAACGAATGCTAATTATAAGGAACTTGTAAAGCAGCAGCTTCCAGGTCTTCCAGAGGAGAATATTTTATGTGAGCCTATTGGAAGAAATACAGCTCCATGTATAGGACTTGGTGCAGTTCATGTGGCAAGCAAGTATGAAGATGCGGTTATGATAGTGCTTCCATCAGACCACCTTATAAAGCACAATGATATATTTAAGGATACATTTGTTAATGCATGTGATATAGCAGAGAAAGGTGAGAACCTTGTAACTGTTGGTATTACACCTAATTACCCAGAAACAGGTTATGGTTATATAAAGTATAACAAGGATAATAAAGAGGGTGAGAGCTTTTCAGTGGAGAAGTTCGTGGAAAAGCCAGACCTCGATACGGCTAAGGCATATCTTGCAGATGGTTCTTATCTTTGGAACTCAGGTATGTTTGTATGGAAAGTATCGACTATACTTTCATGCTTTAAGAAGTATATGACTTCAACATATGAAGGATTATTAAAGATTAAAGCATCAGTTGGTACAGCGGATTATCAGAGTACTCTTGAAAAGGAATTCCCTGATCTTGAATCACAGTCAGTTGACTATGGTATCATGGAGAAGGCTTCTGATATATACACACTTGCTGGTAATTTTGGCTGGGATGATGTTGGCTCATGGCTTGCAGTAGGAAGAATCAAAGAAAATGATTCAGAAGGTAATGTTGTGAATGGCAATGTTGTTACAGTCAATACACAGAACTGTGTTATTGAAGGTGCAGACAAGCTTATCGCAACTGTAGGATTAAGAGACATGATAGTTGTTGATACTAAGGATGCTACACTTATTTCTACTAAGGAGAACGCAGGCGAGATAAAGAAGGTGCTTGCTAAGCTTAGAGAAGAGGGAAAGAATCAGTATTTATAAATTCTATATTTGAATTCAAAGAAATGGAGATAGTTAATAGTTATGAAAAACGCATTAATTACAGGTATAACAGGACAGGATGGTTCATACTTAGCAGAGCTTCTTCTTGAAAAGGGCTATAATGTATATGGTCTTATGAGAAGAAAGAGTGTTGTGGATTACGGAAACGTAGATCATATCAAGGATAAGATTCACTTTATCTACGCAGATATGCAGGATATAGTATCACTTATATCAGCAATGAAGATATCACAGGCAGATGAAGTATATAACCTTGCAGCACAGTCATTTGTTGCAACATCATGGGATACACCATGTACAACAGCAGATATTGATGCTATTGGTGTTACTAACATGCTTGAAGCTATAAGGATAGTAAAGCCAGAGTGCAGATTCTATCAGGCATCAACATCAGAGATGTTCGGTAAGGTGCAGGCTATACCTCAGACAGAGGAGACACCTTTCTATCCAAGAAGTCCATATGGAGTTGCAAAGCTTTATGGCCACTGGATTACAAAGAATTACAGAGAGAGCTATGGAATGTATGCATGCTCAGGAATTCTTTTCAACCATGAATCTGAAAGACGTGGCAAGGAATTCGTTACAAGAAAGATTACAAATGCAGTAGCACGTATCAAGGCAGGTCTTCAGGACTGTGTTGAACTTGGTAATCTTGATGCAAAGAGAGACTGGGGTCACTCAAAGGATTATGTAAAAGCTATGTGGTTACTTTTACAGCAGGAAGAGCCAGATGATTATGTAATCGCTACTAACGAGACAAGAACAGTAAGAGAATTTGCTAAGACAGCATTTGCAGCAGCAGGAATTGAAGTTGAGTTTGAGGGTGAAGGTGTTAATGAAATAGCAAAGGATAAGGCAACAGGTAAGGTTGTACTTAAGGTTAATCCAGATTTCTTCAGACCAGCAGAGGTAGAACTTCTTATCGGTAATCCAGCAAAGGCAGAAGAAAAGCTTGGCTGGAAGAGAGAAATATCATTCCAGGAATTAGTTGAGAGAATGGTAAAGAACGATATGGAACTTGTTAAGAAAGAAGCAGCTAACAATTAATTAATAAATAGACGAAATTACAGTCAGGGCAGAGAATCTGTCCTGACAATATTTGATGTAGCAGAAGAGAGGTAGTTAATGAAGGCATTAGTAGTCGGCGGGGGTGGATTTGTCGGACCATATCTTGTAAGACATTTAAAGAATGAGCTTGGATATGAGGTGACAGTTACAAAAACAGAAAAAGAAACACTTGCTATGGATGGAGCAGTTGTAAAAAATCTGGATATTCTTGATAAGAACCAGATATCAGAGCTGCTTAATGAAGAAAAGCCTGATTATCTGTTTCATCTTGCAGCACAGTCATCAGTTGCCTATTCATGGAAAAATCCAACACTGACAGTTGATGTCAACATAAAGGGATGCGTGAATTTGTTAGAGGCAGTGAAAGATGCAGATAAGAAACCGAGGGTACTTCTTATAGGTTCAGGTGAGGAATACGGACATATAAAGAAAGACGAATGTCCGATAATAGAAGATAATGTATTAAGACCTGGCAATATATATGCAGCTACAAAGTCATGCCAGAATATGTTAGGAAAGATATATTCAGATGCATATGGTCTTGATATTATGATGGTGAGGGCGTTTAACCATATCGGACCAAACCAGACACCTGTGTTTGTAGTTGCAGACTTCTGTAAGCAGGTTGCAGACATAGAAAAAGGAAAACAGGAACCAGTAATATATGTTGGAAACTTAAGTGCAAAGCGTGATTTCACAGATGTAAGGGATGTTGTGAAGGCGTATGCCCTTTTAGTAAAAGGTGGAAAAAGAGGCGAAACCTACAATGTGGGAAGAGGTCACGCAGTAGCAATAGAAGATATCCTTAAGGAAATAGTATCAATGTCAGATAAGGATATAGAGGTAAAGGTGGATGAAAAGAAGCTTCGTCCAGTAGATGTACCTATAATAGAACCAGATATTGAAAAGATTAAAAAAGAGGTAGGCTGGGAGCCGGTTATAGAGCTTCGTCAGACTCTTGAGGAAACACTTGAATACTGGAGAAGTTCTGACAGGGATTAGAAACAGGAGGAGAAGAATGAAGGTCGTATTATTAGCAGGCGGTTTCGGAACGAGAATAAGTGAAGAAAGCCAGTTTAAACCAAAGCCAATGATTGAGATAGGTGGAAAGCCTATTCTCTGGCATATTATGAAAGAATATGAATACTATGGATTCGATGAGTTTATTATATGTGCAGGTTATAAGCAGTATGTAATCAAAGAATGGTTCGCAGATTATTTCCTTCATAACAGTGATATCACATTTGATTTCACTAAAGGAACTAACGATATGATAATCCATGAGCAGCACTGTGAGCCATGGAAGGTAACTGTAGTTGATACAGGACTTAACACTATGACAGGCGGAAGAATTAAGAGAATTCAGAAGTATGTAGGTGATGAACCATTCCTTATGACTTATGGCGATGGTGTATGTGATGTTGATATTGCAAAGCTTGTTGAGTTCCACAAGAACCACGGAAAGATAGCTACACTTACAGCGGTAATGTTAGAGCAGCAGAAGGGTGTTCTTGATATCGGTGGTGATAATGCAGTCAAGTCATTCAGAGAGAAGAGCCATATGGATGGTGCGCCAATCAATGCCGGATATATGGTACTTAATCCTGAAATATTTGATTATATTGAGGGAGATAATACTGTATTTGAGAAAGAGCCACTTGAAAAACTTGCAAAGGAAGGCGAGCTTATGTCATATATGCATAAGGGCTTCTGGCAGTGCATGGATAACAAGAGAGAAATGGATATGCTTGAGAAGTATCTTGCAGCGGGTACAGCTCCTTGGAAGAAGTGGTAAGTTCACGGGTGACAGATTATATAGAGTTATATAAAATAAATATTTTATATTTTAAGATATGTTCTAGGTTTGGCGTATAATAAGTGAATAAATATATATATTATTAACACTGAATGTATAATTTTACTTAATGTATAACGAGATAATTAGAATAGAATAATCGATAATCAGGAAGGATTATAGAAAGATGGATTTAAGCTTTTATAAAGGGAAAAAAGTCCTTGTGACAGGACATACAGGCTTTAAGGGTTCGTGGCTTTGCAGAATACTTGTAAAGGCAGGGGCAGAGGTGACAGGATATTCACTTGTACCACCTACAACACCTAACCTTTTCTCTATGGCAGATATAGAGAATAACATTAATTCAGTAATCGGTGATATAAGAGACCTTGAACACTTAAAGAAGGTATTTGCGGAAACACAGCCGGAAATAGTGCTTCACTTGGCAGCACAGCCAATCGTAAGGGACTCTTATAAGGACCCTGTATACACATATGAAACTAATGTAATGGGTACAGTAAATATATGCGAATGTGTAAGACTTAACCCATGTGTAAAGTCATTCCTTAATGTGACAACAGATAAGGTATACCACAATAATGAATGGGCGTGGGGCTACAGGGAAAATGAGCCTCTTGACGGATATGACCCATATTCTAACAGCAAGTCATGTTCAGAGCTTGTAACACACAGTTACATCAATTCATTTTTTAATGATATGGATGTTGCAGTGTCAACAGCAAGAGCAGGTAATGTTATAGGCGGAGGCGACTTTGCCAATGACAGGATTGTGCCAGACTGTGTAAGGGCTGCAATAAAGAAAGAAGATATAGTTGTTCGTAATCCACATTCAACAAGACCATACCAGCATGTGTTAGAGCCACTTGCAGCTTATCTTATGATAGCGATGAAGCAGTACGAAGATAAGAAGTATGCAGGCTTCTATAATGTAGGGCCTGATGAGAGCGACTGTATAACAACAGGAACACTTGTTGATACATTCTGTAACAAGTGGGGAGAAGGACTTAAGTGGATAGACAAGTATGACGGCGGCCCACACGAGGCGAACTTCTTAAAGTTAGACTGCTCTAAGTTAAAGACAACATTTGGCTGGAGACCAAGATGGAACTTTGATACAGCAATAGAAAAGTCAGTTGAATGGTCAAAGGTATATGCAGAAGGCGGAGACGTTGTTGCATGTCTTGATAAAGAGATTGATGAATTCTTTAATAATTAGTATTGTGGAATACAATATAAAAGGTTCGAATGTTGTAACTTAATAAATAAGCAAATCTAAAATATTATATTGAGTTGTCTGTATTATAAAGACATATTTTTTGTAATGTATTTAAATAGGTTTTAGCAGAAAGTAAAATCTCATATTTTAATGTTCATTTATTTATAATATTGTAAAAAATAGCGTGATTAAAGATTGGAGAAAAGTATGTTTGATAACAAGAACGAATTAGAAGCAAGAGAAGAAATTCTTGGAATGGTAGATGAGTACTGCAAGAAGTACCACAACCAGAAACAGTATAAGGAAGGTGACAGAATTCCTTATGCAAGCCGTGTGTATGACAGCAAGGAAATGATGAACCTTGTAGATTCAGCACTTGAATTCTGGCTTACATCAGGCCGTTACACAGATGAGTTTGAAAAGAAGCTTGGTGAATATCTTAATGTAAAGTATGTATCAGTAGTAAACTCTGGTTCATCAGCCAACCTCAACGCATTTATGGCACTCACATCACCACTTCTCGGTGACAGAAGAATAAAGAGAGGCGATGAGATAATAACAGTAGCAGCAGGCTTCCCAACAACAGTAACACCAGCCATCCAGTATGGCGCAGTACCAGTGTTTGTTGATGTGACTATTCCACAGTACAACATTGATGTGACAAAGCTTGAAGAAGCTTACTCAGATAAGACAAAGGCAGTTATGATTGCACATACACTTGGTAATCCTTTTGACTTATCAGCAGTTAAGGAATTCTGTGATAAGCATAATCTCTGGTTAGTAGAGGACAACTGCGATGCACTTGGTTCTAAGTACACAATAAATGGCGAGGAGAAGTTCACAGGTACAATCGGTGATATCGGAACAAGCAGCTTCTACCCACCACATCATATGACAATGGGTGAAGGCGGTGCTGTATACACAAACAACGCACTTCTTAACAAGTGTATCCGTTCATTCAGAGACTGGGGACGTGACTGCGTATGCCCATCAGGAAAGGACAACCTCTGCGGACACAGATTTGACAAGCAGTATGGCGAGCTTCCATTAGGATATGACCACAAGTATGTATACTCACACTTCGGATACAACCTTAAGGCAACAGATATGCAGACAGCAGTAGGCTGTGCACAGCTTGAGAAGTTCCCTTCATTTGTTGAAAGAAGAAGACATAACTTTGACAGATTAAGAGCGGCACTTGCTGACATCGAGGATAAGGTAATACTTCCAGTACCATGTGATAACTCAAGACCAAGCTGGTTTGGTTTCCTTATCACAGTAAAGGAAGGAATAGACAGAAAGGCAGTTGTAGAGTATATCGAAAACCACGGAGTACAGACAAGAAACCTTTTTGCAGGAAATCTTATAAAGCATCCTTGCTTTGATGAGATGAGAGCGACAGGAGAAGGCTACAGAGTAGTAGGAAGTCTTGATAACACAGACAGAATTATGAGAGATACATTCTGGGTAGGAGTATATCCGGGAATGACAGATGAGATGATAGATTATATGGCTAAGACTATAAAGGAAGCTGTTAATCAGTAATCACGGACGAATTATTAATGATAATATATTATAGTTCGGGTGCCTGACAGTAACCGGACTATAATAAGAATAGGAAAAGTATATAGATATGGGTAAAAAGATATACGCATTTATAGAAAGAATATATATGTTCTTTGTTGAATTACTATTCAGACTCGTAAAAAAGGAGCTGACAGATAAAACAAGACAGACATTTAAGGAGTTTCTCCAGTTTGGGCTTGTAGGTGTATCCAATACAATAGTATCATATCTTTTATATGTAGTATCATTATTTATGCTTTCAAAGACAGGCATAAAGATTGATTATATAATTGCAAATGTTATTTCATGGTTATTGAGCGTATTATGGTCATTTTACTGGAATAATAAGTTCGTATTCAAGAAGGAAGACGGCGAAAAGAGAAATATATGGGCAGCACTGTTTAAGACATATGTATCATACGGCTTTACAGGTCTGATACTTAACAATATATTACTTGTATTATGGATATCAGTACTTCATATGAATAAGATGATTGCGCCTATTATTAATCTTATAATCAATATACCTATTAACTTCTTCCTTAACAAGATATGGGCATTTGGCAAGAAATAATTATATAATCTTTTTTGTGGCTTTTTAATAAGCTGGAAACGGGAAAGATTATATAATTAGAGAAGGGATATAATAATTATGAAAAGAGCTGTAATAACAGGACCAACAGGTTCTATAGGTATCGCACTGATTAATGAACTTGTGGCTAATGGAATAGAGGTCTTAGCAGTTGTAAGACCGGGTTCTAGGAGAGCTGACAGAATAAAAGAGAGTTCTTTGGTTAAACGTGTAAGCTGTGACCTTTCAGAACTTGAAAAGCTTCCTGAGCTGATACCGGAGGGGGCAGATGTATTCTACCACTTTGGCTGGGATGGCACATTTGGCGACAGCCGTAACAATATGCACGGACAAAATCTTAATGTTAAGTATGCCCTTGATGCTGTAGAGGCTGCAGCAAAGTTAGGCTGTGATACATTTGTTGGCGCCGGCTCACAGGCTGAGTATGGAAGATTTGAGGGCGCTCTTAACGGAAGTGTTCCTGCATTTCCAGAGAATGGTTATGGAATAGCAAAGTTATGTGCAGGCCAGATGACACGTATATTGTGCCACCAGAAGGGTATGCGTCATATATGGACAAGAATTCTCAGTATATATGGACCTTACGATGGCGATAAGACTATGGTTATGAGCACTATAGGAAAGCTTCTTAAAGGTGAGTCACCATCGTGTACAAAGGGTGAACAGATGTGGGACTTCCTTTACTCTAAGGATGCAGCACTTGCTATGAGACTTCTTGGAGAAAAGGGTGTTGACGGTAAGGTGTACTGTATAGGAGGCGGACAGGCAAGACCATTAAAGGAATATATAGAGATTATGGGACAGGCTATCGACAGTACTATAAGTATTGGTTTTGGTGATATTCCTTACAGTCCTAATCAGGTTATGTACTTGTGTGCTGACATAACAGACCTTAAGGAAGATACGGGCTTTGAGCCACAGTATACATTTGAAAAGGGTATCCTTGAAACAATCGAATGGTGCAAGGAAAACAATAAATAGTATTCAGAAGATAAACAGACTGCTGGTTAGTTATTAGCTGGTGGTCTGTTTTTATATACAAAAAGTTATAGTATTAAATGTAAATATAGTATATAATATTTGTAAATAAAAAGTTATACATAAAGAATATAGGGAGGAGAATTGTGTATGTTAAAAGACTGGAACAAGCTGGAGGTACCAGCAGGGGAAGAAGTAGAAAACAGACTTAAGGCGGCAAGGGAAATGCTGTTAAAGCAGCAGGTTATGATGAAGGAAAAGAAGCTGCCGGTTATAGTACTCTTTGAAGGCTGGGGCGCTGCCGGAAAAGGAAGTGTATTAGGAAAGGTAATCAAGAACATTGACCCAAGATTTTTTAAGGTTGCTGTTATGGATGAGCCGACAGAGGAAGAGAACAGAAAGCCATTTCTTTACAGGCATTTTGTAAAAATTCCAGAAGCAGGAAAGTTTGTTTTTATGGACAGCGGCTGGATGTCAGAGGTTACAAAGCAGAAGCTGAGTGGTGAGTTATCAGACGAGGATTATAAGAAGAGAGTAGAGAGTATTAAAAGATTTGAAAGACAGCTCACGGATAACGGATATCTGTTACTTAAGTTTTTCTTTAACATCGATAAGAAAGAACAGAAAAAACGTCTTAATAAGCTTAAAGAGGATAAAAATACAAAGTGGCGTGTAAGTGAGTATGATAAGTGGCAGAATAAGCATTATGAGGAGTGTTTTGATGTGTATGACCAGTATCTGTGTGATACAGACCATTCAAGTGCTCCTTGGTATATAGTAGATGCAAAGGATAAGAAGTGGGCACAGTTACAGGTGCTTGAAACAATAGTACAGGGAATAGACACAGCATTTGCCAATATCGCATTATCAGTGCCATTATTACAGAATGCATTTCCACTTAAGCCTATTCCTAAGCTTTCAGAGGTGAGTCTTGATAAAGAGCTTTCAGATGAGGAGTATGAGAGACTGCTTGATATGTACCAGAAAAGATTGGGTGAGCTTCACAATGAGCTGTACAGGAAGAAGGTGCCTGTTATTATAGCTTATGAGGGCTGGGATGCAGCCGGAAAGGGCGGTAATATAAGAAGAATAGCTGAGGCTCTTGACCCAAGAGGATATGAAGTACATCCTATAGCAAGCCCTGAGCCACATGAGAAGGCAAGACATTATCTGTGGAGATTTTGGAACAGACTTCCTAAGACAGGACATATAGCTATATTTGACAGAACATGGTACGGAAGAGTTATGGTTGAAAGACTTGAGGGCTTCTGCAGCACGAATGACTGGCAGAGAGCGTATGTTGAGATTAATGAATTCGAGAGGGAGCTTGCAGACTGGGGCGCAATTATTGTAAAGTTCTGGGTTCAGATAGATAAGGATACGCAGCTTGAAAGATTTAAGGACAGGGAGAATACTCCTGAGAAGCGTTGGAAGATAACAGAAGAAGACTGGCGTAACAGGGAAAAGTGGGACAGCTACGAGGTTGCAGTTAATGAAATGCTTCAGAAGACTAACACAGCTTATGCGCCTTGGCATATATTAGAGTCCAACGATAAGAAGTATGCCAGAATAAAGGCATTAAAGACTGTTATTGAGGCTATTGAGGACAAGCTTGAAAAATAACTTGCGCTTATTGCAGGTGCTACAGCAATATATGTTAATGATTATTATCATGCAGATGATAATACAATATCACTGTATAACTCAGTGCTTGATAATCTTTCAGATAATGATGGTGTTTCAAAGGTGCTGACAAAAGAACTTAAAGGCGGAGATATAGCATATATTTCTGAAGATATGTCATATATGGAGGGTGTCATGCTTATTATGGAATGTATGGACAGCAGAAGGGTGATGGTACAGCGACTATAACCAATACATTACAGATAGATAAAACCGCAGATTATATATACAGGCTTATAAGTGAATAACTCAAGAAAAGTATATGCAATATAAACCAAAGAACAAAAAAGTGAAAAAATTACAATTTTGTTGAAAATTTTTTAAAATTATTGTTGACACAGGCTATATTATGTGTTAATTTATCAGTGTCAAATAAATAGAACGAATTAATCAAAGGCAAAGGAGCCGTTACAATCTGTTGGTTGTGCGCCCTTTGCCTTTTTTTATTTTCGTCATAATAAGCTGCATAAAAGGTTGCAGAAAATATTTTTGGATACGCACAGGAGGGTGTGCGCAGAAAGGAGTCAGTTATGAAGTTACAGGACACAGGTTTAACAGCACAGGACATTAAGGATAAAGTAAATAAGTATATGATTGAAACATATGAGCGTTTTGACTTTCTTGCGGAAACAGCCAAAGATATGTATCTCTATGATGAAAATAAGACACCATACCTTGACTTTTATGCAGGTATTGCCGTTAACAATGCAGGAAGCTGTAATGAAAAGGTTGTAGCTGCTGTAAAAGATCAGGTTTCAGATATAATGCATACATTTAATTATCCATATACAATCCCACAGGCATTACTTGCTGAAAAGGTATGTACAACAATAGGAATGGATAAGATATTCTATCAGAATTCAGGAACAGAAGCTAATGAAGCGATGATTAAGATGGCACGTAAGTATGGCGTTGAAAAGTATGGTCCTAACAGATACCACATTGTAACAGCAAAGGATGGTTTCCATGGAAGAACATTTGGTGCTATGTCAGCAACAGGTCAGCCGGGTAATGCTTGTCAGGTTGGTTTTGGTCCTATGACATATGGTTTCTCATATGCACCATACAATGACCTTAAAGCTTTTGAGGATGCATGCACAGAGAATACAATCGCTATTATGATTGAACCGGTACAGGGCGAAGGCGGTGTTCATCCAGCTACTAAAGAGTTTATGACAGGATTAAGAAAGTTCTGCGATGAACATGATATGCTTCTTCTTATTGATGAGGTTCAGACAGGATGGTGCAGAACAGGTGCTGTAATGTCTTATATGAATTATGGAATTAAGCCTGATATCGTATCTATGGCAAAGGGTCTTGGCGGTGGAATGCCAATCGGTGCTATATGTGCTACGGAAGAGGTTGCAAAGGCATTTACTCCGGGCTCACACGGAACAACCTTCGGTGGTCATCCAGTATCATGTGCAGCAGCACTTGCAGAGGTTAATGAGCTTCTTGACAGGGATTTAGCTGGAAATGCAAAGAAGATGGGAGATTACTTCAGTGCAAAGTTAGAAACACTTCCACATGTTAAGGAAGTAAGACATCAGGGACTTTTAGTCGGTGTTGAATTCGATGATACTATAAGCGGTGTCGATGTAAAGCATGGCTGCTTCGACAGACATATGTTAATAACAGCAATAGGAGCACACATAATCCGTATGGTACCACCACTTATCGTATCAGAAGAAGAATGTGACAAGGCTTATGAGATTATTAAGGAAACAGTTGAAAGTCTTAGCAAGTAAATAAAAGGAGCGATGCAGATGAAACATTTTGTTGTAACAGTTGGATGTGAGTATGCCAGCGGTGGAATTGAAATCGGCAAGATGATAGCAAAGTCTTTAGGCGTTGAATATTATGACAGGGACTTAATAGATAAGGTTGTTGAGCAGATAGGAGTTGACAGGGAGTTAGTAGAAAAAGCGGATTCAGGAGAAAATGTCAAGTATGAATTCGATACTAACTTTGGCCCAAGATATGCCAATCTTACAAACAGGGTAATATATGAACAGTTTGAGGTTATCAATAAGTTCGCCGAAAAGTCTTCTTGTGTTATCATCGGACGTTGTAGTAATTACATATTAAAAGACAGAAAAGATTGTCTTAATGTATTTATATATGCACCATTTGAAAAAAGAGTTGAGTATGTTATGGAGAAAAAGGGCGTAAGTTATGATGAAGCAGCAGAGCTTGTGAAGTATAACGACAGAATGTTAAGCTCAAGATATAACTATATGACTAATGGTGATATGAGAGATTGCAGCATGAGAGATATGATGATTGACTCAAGTGTGCTGGGTCTTGAGAAAACTGCAAAGTACATATTGCAGATGATAGACTTAAGATTTGAAAACTAAGTTATTAATAAAATATTGTTTACATCGCGAATATATTCAACTGGCAAAGGTGCTGGTAATCCAGAGGCGTAATGCCTATGGATTGCTGGCATTTTTTTTGTTCAGGCGGATGCTACAGAGACTTATGCTTTTATAAGCATCTTACCTGATAAAAAGAGTTATGGCGGATAGATGTAAATGGCGGTGCAGGATTAAATATATGTTATATGAAAATGTTAGATGAAAGGACTGATAATATGGCTGGAAAAAAATCGGAATTTGATAAAGTATTCAGTGCATGGGATATACTTGTAATTGCATTCGGAGCCATGATTGGCTGGGGCTGGGTTGTATCAACTGGTGACTGGATAGAAAGAGGCGGTGTAGCTGGTGCCGCTATAGGTTTTGCCATCGGTGGTGTGATGGTATTTTTCGTAGGACTTACATACGCTGAGCTTACCGCAGCGATGCCACAGTGCGGAGGCGAACACGTATTTAGTTATAAAGCAATGGGACCAATAGGTTCTTATATATGTACATGGGCAATTATATTAGGATATGTCAGTGTTGTATGTTTTGAGGCATGTGCGCTTCCTACTATTATTACATATATATATCCAAAGTTCTTACAGGGTTATCTGTATACAGTAGCAGGTTTTGATATATATGCATCATGGCTTGCAGTTGCCATACTTGTAGCTATATTTATTACATATATCAATATCAAAGGTGCTAAGACAGCAGCGGTGTTACAGACAGTGCTTACAGTTATCATAGGTGGTGTCGGAATACTCTTAGTTGTCGCTTCTGCCATAACAGGTGATGCATCTAACTTTGATGGACAGATGTTTGTTGGCGGTACAACAGGTGAAGTATTTAAGACTATATTAAAGGTTGCTGTTACAACACCATTCTTCTTTATAGGTTTTGATGTTATACCACAGGCAGCAGAGGAGATAAATGTTCCTCTTAAAAAGATAGGCAAGATAATGATACTTTCTATCGTTCTTGCAGTTGCTTTCTATGGACTTATAATATTTGGTGTTGGTTATGTAATGAGCGCACCAGAGATTGCAGCATCTATGGAGGGTTCAGGACTTGTAACAGCTGATGCCATGGCTAAAGCATTTAACAGCAGTATTATGTCAAAGGTGCTTATCGTTGGTGGTATGTGTGGTATCATAACAAGCTGGAATTCATTTCTTATAGGTGGAAGCCGTGCTATGTATTCAATGGCTGAGTCATATATGATACCAAGAACATTTGCAAAGCTTCATCCTAAACACAAGACACCTGTAAATGCATTATATCTTATAGGTGCATTATCAGCACTTGCACCACTTGCAGGACGTAAGATGCTTGTATGGATAGTTGATGCAGGTAACTTCGGATGCTGTCTTGCATACTGTATGGTTTCACTTTCTTTCATAATATTAAGAAAGACACAGCCTGATATGAAAAGACCTTACAAAGTTAAACATTATCTTCCAGTAGGTATTATGGCAGTTCTTATGTCAGGTGCAATGGTTGCCATGTATATAATACCGGGTTCAGGAAGTACACTTGCATGGCAGGAATGGGCTATGGCAGGCGGCTGGGCACTGCTTGGCGGTATATTCTTTGTTATATGTAAGATTAAGTATAAGGAAAAATTTGCATCACATGTTGATGTTATCATAGATGATGAGATAGTTGAGGAAGAGGCTGCAAAGGACAGAGAAGAAGAGGTAAAGGCAGCTATCAGCCTTGTTATGTCTGAAGAGGATGATGACAGATTTGATGCACCTATGGCTTTTAACTACTTCCTTCCAGTCAATATAGTATTCGGTTCAGGAAAGGTAAGAAAGGTTGGAGAGCTTACAAGGCCTTATGGTAAGAAAGCGCTTATCGTTACAGGACGAAGCAGTGCAAAGAAATCAGGATTATATGATAAAGTCAATGACAGTCTTAAGGCTGCCGGCATAGAAACAGCACTTTTTGATAAAGTACAGCAGAACCCTCTTACAACAACAGCAGCAGAAGGTGCAGCGTATGCAAAGGAAAATGGCTGCGATGTAGTTGTTGCAATAGGCGGCGGAAGTATAATGGATTGTGCAAAGGCTATAGCGTTCCTTGCACTTAATGAAGGTGATGTGAGTGATTATATATTTGGAAAGAAAGCCAGTGATAAGGCACTTCCTCTGATACTTATACCTACAACATGCGGTACAGGTTCAGAAGGCAATGGCTTTGCAGTTCTTACTAATCCTGAAAATGGTGATAAGAAGTCACTCAGATGTAATGCAATCGTTGCAAAGGTGTCAATCGTAGACCCAGAGTGTATGATGACGATGCCAAAGCATGTACTTGCCTCAGTTGGTTTTGATGCACTGTGTCACTGTATGGAGGCTTATACTTCAAGGATAGCACAGCCATTTACAGATGCATTAAGCTTATATGCTATTGAACTTATAGCAGAAAATCTTGTTGATGTATATAAGGGCAGAAGCAACAAGGCAGGCTGGGAGAAGATAACGCTTGCAAGTACTATAGGTGGAATGGTTATTAATACAGCAGGTGTAACACTTGCACATGGTATGGAACATCCGGCAAGCGGTCTTAAGGATATAGTTCATGGCAAGGGACTTGCAGCACTTACTCCGGCAGTTATAGAGGCTTCCTATATAGGCAACCACTTCAAGTTTGCAAAGCTTGCAAGAATATTTGGTGGATTAACAGCAGAAGACCTTGCACCTAAAATCAGGACACTGCTTAAGAATCTTGACCTTAGCTGTACACTTACAGACCTTGGAATAGAAGAAAAAGATATTCCTTGGATGGCTGAAAACTGTATGAAGGTATCAGCAGCAAGCATAGCCAATAATCCGGTTGTATTCTCACAGGAGGAGATTGCAGCAATATATAAGAAAGCGATGTAATGCGTGTTGATGTGATTATAAAAGGATGTCTGATGCCAATATTATAAAATATCTTATGTTAATGTTGAAAGATATATAATAGGTGGTTTCATAAAATATAAGTACTTTGGTATTATCATGCATATGGGATAATATCAGGGTACTTTATTTTAAAGTTGCCTGATTATAGATTGTAAGATAAAATGATAATATCAGAGTCAAAAGGTCTGAACCCACATGAGCTTGCTAATAGCTGGGTAAATGACCTTGTGCCAGCTCTAATATGAGCATAAAAGTGGGATGATAGCCCCACGATATGCTGATATTGGGTAGTATTGTCAGATGTTAATGTCTGTCACTGGTCAATTTTAAATTTATATAAAATACGCAAAGAATATAAGCGGAATTCAAGCAGAAATGAGGATTATTATGAACCAATATACAATAAGACATGCAGTTGATAGTGATAAAGAAAGAATATATGATATATACGCATTTGCAAGAAAATTCATGGCAGAGAATGGTAATCCTAACCAGTGGAAAAATAACAATCCATCAAGAGAAATCATAGATAATGATATAGCTGCTGGCAATCTTTATGTCATAGAGGAAGCAGATAAAGAACAGCAGACAGAGGGAACAAATAATAAAAACAGCAGAGTTCATGGAGTATTTTTCTTTAAGATGGGGGAGGATGCTACTTATAATGTTATAGAGGATGGAAGCTGGTTATCAGGAGATACATATGGAACTATACACAGAGTTGCAGGCGATGGACAGGTACATGGTGTACTTACCATGGCGGTGCAATTCTGTGAACAGAAGATAAAGCATCTTAGAATAGATACCCACAATGATAATAAAATAATGCAGCACGTCATAGAAAAGAATGGTTTTAAGAGGTGCGGAATTATTCATGTAAAAGACGGCTCTGAAAGAATAGCCTATGAAAAATTAGGTTAATTATCAGAAGCTTCTATTCTTAGCATAGTTAATAAACTTTTCAGTACTGTCGGTTGTGTAACTGCCTTTCTTCCAGATAAGTCCTATATCCTGAGTGATGGCAGGGCTTATAGGAAGACCAGTTACACCGGGCAGGTTGCGAAGCATTGAGGCATAAAGAAAAGCCCCGCCCAGGTTGTTGCATACAAAGTTTCTTATAGTAAATAGCTGGCTTGCGTGCAGTATTGTGTTAGGGTTAGTGTTTATGCGCTTAAAAGCAGCATCAAGTGTTTCATTCTGTACGGAGTCAGTGTTATACATAATAACAGGTTCATCCTTAATCATATCTATAGTGACCTCACGGCACTTCGCAAGCGGATGTTCTTTTGATACACAGAATACAAGCTTGTCAGTCATCAGCTTGTAAGAGTTAAGCTTATCTATCTCATAAAAATGCATATTTACAAGTGCAAGGTCAAGCTTTCCTTCCATAACCATATTGGCGGCACGTATAGAGCCGTATTCAAACAATTCAAATGGAATATCAGGATATTCCTTCTTAAATTCAATCATCATATCCGGAAAAAATATAGTACTAAGAAGAGGTGGTATGCCTATTCTTAAAGTCGGGATATCTTTACCAAGGTCATGAAACTGTTCCATAGTATTGTTGTATTCGGCTAAGAGCTTCTGTGCTTTCTGGTAAAATACCTCACCCTCCTTAGTAAGCGAAAGGTGGTTTTTCGTTCTTGTAAAAAGGCTTATGGAGAATTCCTTTTCAAGCTCCTTAATAGCAGTAGATATAGCAGGCTGTGTTACATATAATTCGGCAGCAGCCTGAGTTATACTGTGCAGTCTTGTGGCGGCACAGAAGTATTCTAATTGTACAATCTTCATAATATTCCCCCTTTATATTCTAGTATTTTATAGATAATGTCAGAGATAAAAGTTAAATTCATAATAGTTTTATGTGAATTTCCTGACTTTTTTAGAAATATACATTATTTGTATACATAGTGCAATTGTTAAAAATTAACAACCTGTATTATTGTTTTGTTAAAATTATATCATACTTTTGTGGAAAATGTCTAAAACTGTCAAAAAAGCATAAAAAAAATTTATGATGTCATAGTTTTTTGTAAATTTACAACAAGGAAAAGTCTTTATATAATACAATCAAGCAAAGGGAAATAACAAAGCCGGCAAGATATTTTCAAAGTAAATATATAATGAATGGAGGATATTTTATGAGTCATGCAACAATAACATTATTATTCTTGTTGTTTGCAATCATAATGTTCATGTGGGAAAAAATTCCGTTAGGACTTACTTCGATGATAGTCTGCGTGGGGCTGGTTGTCACAGGAGTACTTGATTGGAAAACAGCATTTTCAGGGTTCATTGACAGCAACGTAATTCTTTTTGTAGCAATGTTTATAGTAGGTGGAGCACTTTTTGAAACTGGAATGGCAAACAAGATTGGTGGAATAGTTACACACTTTGCCAAGTCAGAAAAGCAGCTTATCATAGCAATTATGGTTATCGTAGGTTTTATGAGCGGAGTGCTTTCAAACACAGGAACAGCGGCAGTACTTATTCCAGTAGTAATAGGAATAGCAGCAAAGTCAGGATACTCAAGGTCAAGACTTCTTATGCCACTTGTATTTGCAGCAGCTATGGGAGGTAATCTTTCACTTATAGGTGCGCCGGGTAATCTTATAGCACAGTCAGCGATGCAGGAAATCGGTAAGTCTTTTGGTTTCTTTGATTATGCAAAGGTAGGACTTCCAATACTTATTGTGGGTATAATATTCTTTGCACTGGTAGGATACAAGCTCCTTCCAGATAACAAAGTGCCAGATGATGACTCAGCTTACAGTAGTAAGAATGACTTCAGCGATGTACCAAAGTGGAAGCAGTGGTTATCACTTATAATCCTTATACTTACTCTTCTTGGAATGATATTTGAGGATAAGATAGGAATTAAGTTATGCATAACAGGCTGTATCGGAGCACTTGCACTTATACTTACAGGTGTTATATCAGAGAAACAGGCACTTAAGTCGATTGATTTAAAGACTATATTCTTATTCGGTGGAACACTTTCACTTGCATCAGCGCTTTCAAAGTCTGGAGCTGGAGAGCTTATAGCTAATAAGGTTATAGGATTGTTAGGAGATAATCCTTCACCATATGTATTAACATTTGTAGTATTTATGCTCTGCTGTGTATTAACTAACTTTATGAGTAATACAGCAACAACAGCACTTATGGTTCCTATCTGCTTATCAATAGCAGAAGGGATAGGGGCAGACCCAAGCGCAGTACTTATGGCCTGCGTAATAGGTGGTTCATGTGCTTATGCAACACCTATCGGAATGCCAGCTAACACTATGGTAATAGGCGCAGGCGGATATACATTTAAAGATTATGCGAAAGCAGGTGTACCGCTGATACTTGTATCAACAGTAGTAAGTATGATACTGTTACCAATTTTATATCCATTCTTCCCATAGAAGACACATTTATGGGATACAAATGTGGATGGAAAATGTCATATACCTAAGAAATTATATGAATATCATATAATACATAAAAACAAGAAAAACATTAACAATAGTATAATTATTTAAGGAGGAATAAATATGTCTAAAGAAGCACAGGTAAAACAGCTTACTGATTACATGGCAAAGTTTATTGCTTACACAGCAAAGAAGCTTCCAGATGATGTAATCGCAAAACTTCAGGAGTTAAGAGATAAGGAGGATAGTCCTTTATCTAAGACAATTTATAACACAATGTTTGAAAACCAGAAACTTGCAGTTGAACTTAACCGTCCAAGCTGTCAGGATACAGGTGTACTTCAGTTCTGGGTAAAGTGTGGTACTAAGTTCCCACTTATCGGTGAACTTGAAGCACTTCTTAAGGAAGCAGTAGTACAGGCTACATTTGAAGCTCCATTAAGACACAACAGTGTTGAAACATTTGATGAATATAACACAGGCAAGAATGTAGGTAAGGGAACACCAACAGTATTCTGGGATATCGTTCCAGACAGCGATGAGTGTGAGATATATACATATATGGCCGGTGGTGGCTGTACACTTCCAGGCAAGGCTATGGTTCTTATGCCAGGTGAAGGCTATGAAGGAGTTACTAAGTTTGTTCTTGATGTTATGACAAGCTATGGACTGAATGCATGTCCGCCACTTCTTGTAGGTGTAGGTGTAGCAACATCAGTTGAAACAGCAGCACTCCTTTCAAAGAAAGCACTTATGAGACCTATTGGTTCGCATAATGATAACGAAAGAGCAGCAAAGATGGAAAGACTTCTTGAAGATGGAATTAACTCTATAGGCTTAGGACCTCAGGGTATGGGCGGAAAGTATTCAGTTATGGGTGTAAACATCGAGAATACAGCACGTCATCCATCAGCAATCGGTGTAGCAGTTAATGTAGGCTGCTGGAGCCATAGAAGAGGACACATCATATTTGACAAAGACCTTAACTACACAATAACAACACATACGGGGGTGACTTTATAATGGTAGAGATGAGAAATGGTAAGAAAGTACTTATAACACCTGTGTCAGCAGAGGATTTAGAGGATATCAAGGTTGGCGATATCGTATATCTTGACGGAAGTATGACAACATGCCGTGATGTTGCACACAGAAGACTTGTAGAAGAAGGAAGAGAACTTCCAGTAGATGTTAGAAATAATGCAATATTCCACGCGGGTCCAATCATCAGACCACTTGAGAATGATAAGTTTGAGATGGTTTCTGTAGGCCCTACAACAAGTATGAGAATGGAAAAGTTTGAGTATGAATTCGTTAAGCTTACAGGCGTAAGAGTTATCATCGGTAAAGGTGGTATGAAGGAAAATACAGAGAGAGCCTGCAAGGAATTCGGAGCTATACACTGTGTATTCCCAGCAGGAAATGCAGTAGTAGCAGCTACAGAGGTAGAAGAAATAGTAAGAGCTGAATGGCGTGACTTAGGAATGCCTGAAACACTCTGGAACTGCCGTGTTAAGGAATTCGGCCCACTTATCGTATCTATAGATACTAAGGGCAATAATATGTTTGAAGAAAACAAGGTGATATTCAACCAGAAGAAGGATGCAGCATACGAGAAGATATCTAAAGAAGTTGGATTTATCAAGTAATTAAGTCAGACAATTTATATCTGACAAAGCTTAACCATTAATCAGCCTGATTATATGGAAAGGTATATACATTGTGTATAATGTGCAATATACAATGTTTATATAAAGGATAAACATGCATTATATAGCGATGTGATTATTTATATGATTTATGTTTATTCAGCCACAATACAATGCTGGTGCAGACAACTACTAACTAGCATTGACTGATGTATAATCATCTATTTAGTTATGGCTTACAATGTGCTAGTAAGCCATAACACAACAAGCCAGAGAAAACAGAGTACCAAAGATAAAGTATTAATCAATATTTATACTTACATTAAACCCAAACCTAATATTTTACGAGCAAAGGGCTGTTGCATCACGGATAAATGATGTAACAGTCCTTTGTTTTATATAAAAGTATATAAAAAATATGAAATAGATAGAAGGGAGATATGGTATATATGAACAGATATAGAAAAATAATATTATTATCTCTTAAAATAGGAATAGGAAGCAGTCTTTCACTTTATGCAGCACAAAAACTTGGATTTAACTATGCAGTGTCTGCCGGAACTATAACACTGCTTTCGCTTATGAATTCAAAGTGGGAAACTATAAAGCTGTCTGGCAGCAGAATAGCTTCATTTTTAATAACAGTGCTTGCAGGATGGCTTTTATTTACACATATAAGCAGTATGTGGATAGCATATGGGATACTACTCACATTTATAGTGTTTATGGCGGAGATACTTGACTGGAGAGCAACTATTTCTGTAAATGGTGTTATAGCCGCACATCTTGTTACATATGAGAATTTCAATGATGCTGCGGTGTGGAATGAGCTTGGAATTGTCCTTGTGGGAGTCGGTTTTGCCATAGTATTTAATCTGTTTAATGGTAACTATGAGCATAAAAGACATATAGTTACTAATATGAGAGATATAGAAAACAGGATGCAGATGATTATGGGTGCGATGTCTGCGTATCTGTCCAACAAAAAAATGGAAACAGATGTATGGGAAAATATGAAAACACTTGAAAAAGATATACAGGATTGTATCAAAGAGGCATATGAATATCAGAATAATACATTTTATTCCCACCCGGAATATTATATATCGTACTTTGAGATGAGAAAAAATCAGTGCCAGATACTTCATAATCTTCATTATGAGATGAAGAAAATGCGTACTATGCCTAAAAATGCCAAAATAGCCGCAGAGTATCTGCTGTATCTTGCAGGAAATATAACAGAATATAACAATCCACAGGAACAGCTTGTAAGGTTAAAAGAACTTATTGAACATATAAAGGATGAGGAACTTCCTGCAACAAGGGAGGAATTTGAAAGCAGCGCATTATTATTTCATATATTTATGGATATAGAAGACTTTCTGCTATATAAAAAACATTTTATTGATAATCTTGATAAGACACAGAAAAAGCACTACTGGAAAGCAGGTTAGAAGAAGAAAAGCACTGTAAGATTGTTGTAAGATTGATGCGTTAATCTAGTAATAGATTAAATATACGGAGCCTGCCGTATAATAAGATATCATATTAATAATAATTCAATTAAGAAGTGATACAGAATTAATAGATTTATAGTATAATAAGATGTTATATTAGTAATAATTCACGTCAGGTCCGTATAGGGAAGGAAGAGTGACAACGTGAATATACTAAAAATAACATTTAAAAGTGTGAAAAGAAGGTACAGGCAGATTATAAGAGCTGCACTTACAACACTTCTTGCAGTATTTTTTGTGACGGCTGTTCTTATATTTCAGGAGAATATGTATCAGTGGCAGATGCAATCTAATAAGGACAGATTTGGCGACTGGTTTGTGATGGATATAGGAAGTAAGAATCCGGACAGTAACCTGACAGATAACAGCTATATCAAGGAACCTGTAAAGGTGCCAAGAAGTGTATATGTGCTTAACAGTGACTGGGAAAATACAGGCTTTTATGTAGGAAGTCTGCCACAGGATTTTATAAAACAGTCACATATTAAGCTTGATGAAGGAAAGCAGCCGGGGAATAGTGATGAGATAGCGATGGACTGGAATACGCTTCTTTCACTTGGTTATACGGGTGAGATAGGAGAGGATATAACTCTTTATTATAGTGAGAATAATAGTATATCCAACGAAGATAAGAGAAAAACAAAGACCTATAAGCTTGTAGGAATATACAGGAATTATACGAATATCTGGAACAATGGAAAGCAAATTCCGTCAGCGATAGTAAGTGAGGATGAATTACAGAATTTTAAGTATGATACAAGATATGTATACATATACCCTATAAAAGACTCAGCAAAGATAGATGATTATAACTCTATATTTAACTCTTTAAATGAAGCAACCAGCAAAAGTTATATATACAATTCCGGAGTGTATGATTATAAGCCATGGGGTTCTGCCAATATATATCTGTATATGTATCTTATTGTCATGGCGATAGGAATAACAGCACTTTCTTATCAGCTTATAGAATATAAGAATACGAGAAAGCAGTCCTTTAAGAAGTATGCAGCATTAGGTGCAGACAGCTCACAGCTTAAGATTATGTATATAATTGAAAATGCACTCATTATAATTCCGGCAGCTATAATAGGAATTGCAATAGCATTTTTAGCAGGCGGAATTATAGGACATATGCTTGAACAAAGAACCGGATTTGCATTTTACACAGTCAACAGTTCAGTCATATTAAAGAGTATAATATCTGTTGTTATTGCAGTTATTATTGAAGAGATTGTTGGTCTTTTCTCTAATATAAATGCTATGGCTAAAGAGAAACGGCTTAAAAACAGGAGCAGGAAAACTATAGTTCCCGTTGAAGTACACAAAAGCAGTACAGAGCTTAATAAAAGTGCCAATATACAGGCGGATAGTCATAATAGTGGCAGTAATAAGTCGTCATATAATAAGTCAAAGCTTAAGGTTGGTAATCTGTACAGCACAATAACACACAGGTTAATGAAACGTGATGGCGCAGGTGTGATTATAGGTGTGAGATTATTTGCATTATTTATATGTATAGTGCTTATATTCAGTGTTATGAAGATATCCACTTCTATTAAGGAATATAAGAGTAATGACTCACTTCCGGATATATATGGATATCTTGACCCGGCATCATCTAATTATATAACAGAGATGAATTATATAACGTATCTGAAAGATTATGACAGTTATCCATCTAAGTCTTTTGATAAAAATGTGTACACGAAAGTTGACTTTTTAAGTGATGCAAAGGAGTCTTATACCAGATATCCTATGAAGTATGATGAAATATATGAATTATTTTCTGAACAGGATAGAATACAAAAGTTTTTTATGCCGCTTGTGAATAAATCAGACCGTGTAGTTATGTCGGAATTCAGGATATCCAATTCACAATATATGAAAGATGGCAATACTAATCTTATGAGCGGAATACAATCAGAGATTATAGATGGATTAAGTGAAATACCGGGGATAGTGTCATTTGATTATTCTATATATGAAACAGAAAGAGCATGGTACTGGGATAATCAAGATTACCATAAGATGGGCTCTTATAAGTATGGGAATGAAATTAAAAACAGACCTTCCGATGTGGCAGTTATAACAAAGGACCCTGTATATGGCGACAGATATATGTATGCAACAGAGTATGTAAAGCCTACAAAGCAGATATATGATATAGCAGGTAAATATATAGATAAAGAAAATATAAGCTATGAGGACTTTGCGAGTGGTAAGCAGGTTATAGTATTTATACAGGATAACTGTGAAGGTGAATATGATGATACTTTGAAAGCCGGAGATACACTGTATTATAATTATTATAATATTCCTTTTGGAAATTGCAGAAGTTATATATTTGGCATAGAAAAATATCCGATATATCCATATGACATACCATTTTTTAATAAGTACAATAACAGTGGAAAGATAGATTTATATGTCACAGAAGTGGAAAGTACAAATACACAGTCATTTGATGGAACACAGAAAGGATTAGAGATAGAAACACTGTATGGAGCCTGTGTATCACCTAAAGTAGCGGCAGTTATAAAGGTAACAGATGAGGTAAAGGCTGACTTTAATGGAATAATTCCTGATTATGGATATTATACTTCACTTGCCAGCGAAGAGCTTGCTAAACAGGCGTTAGATAATCAGAAGAACCTTATGAGAAGAATAACAGGCGAAGAGCTGACAGATGGAATAGACTTTGAGCTTCAGTATAATCAGATTAGGATGAACTATGACCTTTCATCAACATTTTCTGCTACCAACAATAAAGTTGCGCTCTATCTTAAGAGTAATAATATAACATACAAGTCAAATGTTGATTCTAAGAATGTATATAGGACACAGCTTGTCAATAATATATTACAATATGGTATAACTATATTTGCAGTGGTTGTTATACAGCTTCTTATAATGGCGATAATAATAAGAAACAGAATAGCAGGCAGACGTGATAAGTTCCTTCTTTTCAGAAGAATGGGTATGACTAAGGGTAAGCTGCTTGGCATATGTATGAGAGAAGCCTTAAGAGAGTCACTGTGGTGTATATTTACAATGCCACTTATGCTGATTTTAGAACTGCTTATATATTATGGAAGCATAAGAAGGTTGAAATGATTATGCGAAATATTTTCATATACAGAAGGAGTGTTTTCGCGCAGACTTAAGATACATAAAAAAGTGTAGAAATGAGGAATATTATGGAAACTATATTACAGGCTAAAGATATATCAAAAACATATCATACAGGAAGTGTTGATGTATATGCGTTAAAGAAATGCTCACTTGAATTCGGCAAAGGTGAGTTCACGGCTATTATAGGAAAGAGTGGTTCTGGAAAGTCAACACTGTTAAGAATACTGGGAAGTATGGATACCTCTGATTCAGGTAATATTCTGATAAAGGGTGAGGATATCACACATATGAAAGATAAGAAGCTTTCTGCTTTCAGGAGAAGAAATATAGGCTTTATATATCAGGATTACAGTCTTTTTCCTGAATTCACAGCTTATGAGAACATAGTTATGCCAATCCTGCTTGATAAAAAGAAAGCAGACGAGTCAAAAGTCGATGAGATACTTGAAGAATTAGAGATAAGCCACTGTAAGAATAAGTATCCATCTGAAATGTCTGGTGGTGAACAGCAGAGAGTTGCAATAGCAAGAGCACTTATAACCAATCCGGCAGTTATATTTGCAGATGAGCCTACAGGCAATCTTGACGCAGGCAGTGCAAAGACAGTTGCAGAAATGTTATCAAAAGCAAGCCAGAGGTATGACCAGACTATAATTATGGTAACTCATGACAGGCAGATGGCAGATTATGCCGACAGAATAATAACTATATCAGATGGTGAGATAAAGTAATGGCATTGATACTTATATTAGAGGATGATGAGGTTATAAGGGGACAGTTAGCCAGAATGCTTAAGGATAAAGGACATAATGTAGAGGAGGCAGCAGATGTAAAGGAGTTTGACAGTAAGCCACACGATAATATCTCTCTTTTTCTTCTGGATGTGTATCTTCCTGACGGTGATGGCTTTAGTGTATGTGAAAAACTGCGAAAAAACGGAAATATGGCACCGGTCATATTCTTAACATCCTGTGATGACGAAGAAAGTATAACTAAAGGACTTGATATAGGCGGCGATGATTATATAACAAAGCCCTTCAGAATGTCAGAGCTTATGTCAAGAATAAGCGCAAACCTGCGAAGACAGGCGATGCTTGATACAAGGAATTCCAAGCTGTATACATTAGGAACACTTAGTATTAACTTTAATACACTTGAGGTAAAAAAGGCTGGAAAGGATATACAGCTGTCCCCAACAGAATTTGCATTGTTAGAGATACTTGTATACAATCGTGGTCTTATTGTAAAAAGAAATATATTTTTTGAAAAACTGTGGGACAGAACAGGAACATTTGTTGAAGACAATACACTTACTGTTACTATAAGCAGACTTAAAAACAAGCTTGGCAGGATTGATGGTTCAGATGAGGCATACATAGACACTATAAGAGGAGTTGGCTACAGATGGAGAGAGCATTAAAAAAGAGAATGTATATATATACGGGAGTATTACTTGTATCAATAATAGCTGCGGTTGCGGTAATTACAATATATTATGAATACAGATTAAGGTATATGGTAACATCATTATACGGGCAGGATTCACAGGCAGGAAAGCAGTTATTATACATATTATTTTATGGTACACATGGTAATATACCGGTATCTGATTATCCAAAGGTGTTACAGGAGGCAGGATATACAACCAATGGGGCATGGTATATGTTTCTATATGGAAAAGTATATATACCATTTCTTATTGTAGGAGTAATAGTGGTTTTTGTTATAGTTCTTGCAATCTATAATATTGTAAAAATCGGACATGATGATATATATTCCTATGCTAAAGAATTAAAGGAAACCAATGAAAATCTGTCACAGGAATTAGCTGCCTATAAGTCTTATATGGAAAAGAGAAACAAGCAGCTACAGGATTATACAGAAAATATAGCACACCAGATAAAGACACCTCTTACAGCACTCAGCCTGTCGCTTGATATGATGGGAGAAACTATAGGTGATAGTGCAGACCGCCAGAATAACAATACTATAATGAATACTCTTTCGGATAACCTTAATGAGTGTTTCCGCCAGACATACAGGATAAGAGATTTTATTGTGCGCCTATTAAAGCTTAGCAGAATGGAGTCAGGAAAGATAGTATTTACCAAGGATGATATTAATGTAGGAGTGTTTCTTGAAGAAGTTGTATCCAAAGTTCCAGTTAATAATGATGGCAGGACACAGTGTGTTATAACAACTGATTGTGATGATGCTGATTATTGTATTAATGCAGATGAACAGTGGTTATCAGAGGCGCTTATTAATATAATCCAGAATTGCAGCGAAGAAGCAGAGCATGTGGATATAACTGCTGTATGTAATAGGGATAAATGTATTATAACGATAAAAGATGATGGAAAAGGTATAGATAAGGATAAGATTGAAAATGTGTTTAACAGGTTTGAGAGTGGGAAGAGTTATGATTCTATGCATGCAGGAATAGGTCTGAACTTATCAAAGCTTATTATAGAGGCACATCACGGAAATGTCAGTGTTAATAATAATGAGGACTCAAAGGGTGTAAGCTTCAGAATAATGCTTCCTAAGTATGTTATGAAGAGAAAGGCATAGTGAACGTGAGTATATCAGGCATAGCACTTAAAAGTGTCAGAAGAAGATACAGACAGATAATAAGAGCATCGCTTACAACGCTGCTTGCAGTGTTTTTTGTAACAGCAGTTCTTATATTTGAAGAAAATATGTACCAGTGGCAGATGGCTTCCAATAAGGACAGGTTTGGTGACTGGTTTATAATGGAGATAGGCAGCAGGGAGCCTAATTATAATCTTACAAGTCACATATATCTTGAGCAGCCGGTTACAATTAACAGAAGTGTAAATGTGCTAAATGATGAGTGGGAGAATACAGGTCTTTATGTGGGATGTCTGTCAGAAGAAGGCATAAGCCAGTCGCATATTAAGCTGGATGAAGGAATACAGCCACAGAATAACGATGAGATAGCAATGGACTGGAATACTCTTCTTACTCTTGGGTACGAGGGAGAATTAGGAGAGGATATAAGCCTGCATTATTGTGAAAATAACAGTATATCGAATGATGAGAACAGGCGTATAAAGACTTATAAGCTTGTCGGAATATATAGGAATTATACCAATATATGGAATAGTGGAAAGCAGATTCCGTCAGCAATAGTAAGTGAGGACGAACTTGAAGCATTTAATTATAACATTCACTATGTATTTTTATATCCTATCAAGTCATCAATAAGAACTGATGATTATAAAACAATATGTAAGTCTATTAAAGAAAAAACTGGCAGAAATTATGTATATAATTCCGGAGTATATGATTATAAGCCGTGGGGAACCTCCGGAATATATGTATATATGTATCTTATTGTCATGGCTATAGGCATAACTGCGCTTTCTTACCAGCTCATAGAATACAGGAATACAAGAAAAGCTTCGTATCAAAGATATGCTGCCATAGGTGCTGACAGTTTACAGTTAAGAACTATGTATATTATTGAAAATGCAGTTATAATAATACCGTCTGCCATTGCGGGTGTTATTACTGCTATGATAATTGGTGCAATAACTGGCAGAAACTTAGAGAATATGGCAGGGTTTACATTTTATACTGTTAATGCTTCAGTTATACTGAAAAGTATAGGCTCAGTAATAATAGCGGTTGTTATAGAAGAATTAGCAGGACTTGTGTCTAATATAAAAGAGTCTTTTAGCCAGAAGCGTTTAGAAAAAGAAAGTGAAAATAATAGAAAACCTAATACAGCAAATGTCAAATCCAGAGCAGATATAAGAAAATCACATTTAAAATCATATAATGTATACAGGGGTATTGTCAGCAGGTTAATGAAAAAAGATGGGCTAGGTATGATAGCAGGTATACGTTTATTTGCACTATGTGTATGTGTAATTCTTGTACTCAGTGGTGTAAGGATTACAACATCAGTAAAAGAATATATAAATAATGACTCTTTACCGGATGTATATGGATATACAGACCCAAAGGTATCTTATTATACAACAAGATTTACATATATAGCATATTTTAAGGATTATGACAAGTATCCATATAAGTCATTATCAGAGGATGTGTATACACAAAATGATTGTTATAATGATGTAAGCAGTTCATATAAAAAGTATAATATGTCATATGATGAAATAATGGATATATATACAGATATATCTTCCCGAAAGTATCGTTTTTCAAAACCAATGCCGTACAATTCTACAGACAGGATAGCGATGCTTAGTTTTGCTCTTAATGCTGGTACAAAGTCAACAGATATTAAAACAGGTAATACTAATATTATTGATGGAATATCCCCTGAGGTTATAAATGGGCTTAATCAGATATCAGGTATTGCTTCAATTGATTACTCAGTGTATGAGTCAGAAAGAAGCTGGTTCTGGGATAATCAGGATTATACTAAAATGGGCATTGATAAACTAAAAGATGTATATACACCACAATCCTCTGAAACAGTAAAAAATCCTGTGGATTTCTCATATGCTGACAGATATCTTTTTGCGACGGAATATGTTAATCCAACGCAGAAGATATATGATATAGCATCTAAGTATATAGATGAGTCTTTAATTAATTATGATGATTTTAAGAATGGAAAACAGGTAATAGTATTTTTGCAGGACAACTGTTTTAGGGAATATGATAATACCTTAAGTGCAGGTGATACCTTATATTATAATTATTATGCAGTCCCGTTTGGAGAACTGGGAACAGAATATTTAAATAATGTATATAGGGGAAAAAGTGTTTATTCATATGATGTGCCTTTTTATAATAGATATAATAATAGTGGCAAAGTTGACCTGTATAATAAAAATTTGCCTACTAATGATGATGGAGGTTATTTGACAGTACACAGCTATACGGGTGACCAGGCAGCTCTTGAGATAGAAAATATTATGGGAGCATGTGTATCACCAAAAGTTGCGGCTGTTGTAAAGGTTACTGATGAGGTGAAAGCAGATTTTAATGGTATTATACCGGATTATGGCTATTATACGGTATTGGCAAGTGAGGAGCTTGCAAAGCAGGCAATAGACAGTCAGAAGGACCTTATGCAAAGAATAACAGGGGAAGAGCTGACTGATGATATAGATTTTAATCTTGAATATAACCAGATAAGTATTAAGTATGACCTTTCATCTACATTTTCAGCTACTAATAATAAAGTTGCGCTCTATCTTAAGAACAATAATATAACATATAAGTCTAATGTTGATGATAAGAATATATACAGGACACAGCTTGTCAATAATATACTTCAATATGGAATAACCATATTAGCAGTTGTAATAATTCAGGTGTTTATAATGGCTATAATCATAAGAAACAGGATAGACAGACGACTTGACAGGCTTAAGCTTCTTCGTCATATGGGAATGACCAAGGGCAGGATGATTGCAATATGTATGTATGAAGTATTTAGGGAGTCGTTATGGTGTATATTGACAATGCCATTTATTATGATAGCGGGGATGATTATATATGCTAGAGAGATAAATAAAATCAGGTAGGTATAATGTTGGGGGATTGTGCCCCAACGTTATACCTACGGATTGTTCCGTGCTGCGCACTCCTATTTTTTTAGTATTATGCGATTATTGGGGTGGGTCATAAGGTCATTCACCCACCTATGAGTAAGTTCATGTGGGTGAATGACCTTATGACCATGGCATATTAGTATTATGATATGTTTATCAGGCGTTGGTATCTTCATATCTTGGAAGTTCAACAATTATAGCCTCATGATGTACAGCAGGCAGGAACTTCTCCATAACTTCTTTAGTCTTTAACTTAAGGCTTGAAGTGTTGATACAAGGGTGGCATCCAAGAGAATCACCTTCAAGTACCTCCTTATCGATAAGTAACTGGACGTGATTGTCTGTGTCGTTCATAAGCCCCATAATGGATACAGAACCCGGTGTTATATCAAGATATTCTTTCATATATTCCTCACCGGCAAATGAAAGTCTTGCCGAATTAATCTGCTGGCTTAAGTCTTTAGTCTTAAATACTTTATCACCCGGCATCATAAGAAGATAGAACTGCGTTTTCTGTCTGTTACATAAGAAAAGGTTTTTACATATAAGTGTGTCAAGAATTTTATCAATATCGTTGCATACTTCCATAGTTGTTGCAGGTTCGTGGTCGGTTCTGTAGTATTCCATTCCAAGTTTATCAAGTAAGTCGTATACTCATAAATTATTAGCTGCGTATAATACTTTACTATAAATGGGCTTGCAATAGCTTAAAACTATGGCAAACGTATTTTTTAATGTATTATACAAATTTTATTCTGATTTTTATAATGATGTTGGGGTCCAAAGCCCCCAACTATGATACATACGGATTGTTCCGTGCTATGCACTCCCACGTCTACGCTCCGCTTCGGTCCGAGCTAAACATGTGCCACTGGCACATAGCACCCGCCCCAATATTCGCATATCGTGGGACTATCATCCCGCTTTTATGCTCATATTGGGGCGGGGCACAAGGTCATTCACCCACCTATGAGCAAGCTCATGTGGGCTTAGACCTTTTGCCCCTTGTATCATATATAATAGCACTATCAATTAATTATTAACAGAAAAATGTGAGGAGAAGTTATGAAAACAGCAGTGGTTGGTTATCCAAGAATAGGAGCATTAAGAGAATTAAAGTTTGCGTTAGAAAAATATTTCAGGTATGAGATAAGTGCAGAGGAACTTGAAGCTACAGCGAAGGAGTTAAGAAAAGTACACTGGCTTACACAGAGGGAGGCTGGAATAGATTATATTACATCAAATGATTTTTCATATTATGATATTGTACTTGACACAGCATTTCTTCTTAATATAATTCCGGCAAGATATAAGAAGCTGGATATATCAGAGCTTGACAGATATTTTGCGATGGCAAGAGGCTATCAGGGGGAGAATGGTGATGTTAAGGCACTTGCGATGAAGAAGTGGTTTAATACTAATTATCATTATATTGTGCCGGAGGTTGAAGATGATACAGATATCAGACTTTCAGGAAGCAAGTTATGGGATGAATATAATGAGGCGAAGCACGAAAATATAGAAACAAAACCGGTTATTACAGGTGTGTATACTCTTCTTAAGCTTTGCAGGTTTACAGGTGAGAAAAATGCTGATGATTTTGCATATGCATTTGCAAATGCTTATAAAGAGGTTCTTAAAAAATGTAACGATACAGCAATACAGTGCCTTCAGTTTGATGAACCAGCACTTGTGCAGGATATGACAGATAAGGACAGGGAGCTTTTTGTTAAGCTTTACAGCAATATTTTAGGTGAGAAGGGAAAATGTAAGGTTCTTCTTCAGACATATTTCGGAGATGTCAGGGATGTATATGAGGATATTGTAAAGCTTCCATTTGACGGGGTAGGACTTGATTTTATAGAGGGAAAGAAAACGCCAGAGCTTATTAATAAGTATGGTTTCCCAGATGATAAGATATTATTTGCCGGAGTTGTTAATGGAAAAAATATCTGGAAAAACCATTATGAGAAAACACTTGATATTATTAATACTTTAAAAGAAAAGAATATAAAGACAGTATTATCAACTTCCTGCTCATTACAGCATGTGCCATATACATTAGAAAATGAAACAAAATTATCTAAGGAATATACTGATTATTTCGCATTTGCAAAGGAAAAGCTTGTTGAATTAAAAGAACTAAGCCAGATTGCAGAGAGTGATGACATAAATGCAGAGGATACATTAAAGGCTAACAGGCAGCTTTTTGCTGGTACAAGAAACTGTGACAATGCAGAAGTTAAGAAAAGATTAGCGGAAGTTAAAGCAGAAGATTATCACAGACAGCCTGAAAGAAGTAAAAGACAGAAGATACAGAAAGAAGCATTTGGATTACCAAAGCTGCCAACAACTACAATAGGTTCATTCCCACAGACAAAAGATGTTAAGGTAAATCGTTCTGCTTTCCGTAAGGGTGAGATTACAAAGCAGGAGTATATTGAATTCAACAGAAACAAAATAAAGGAATGTGTCAGATTGCAGGAGGAAATCGGGCTTGATGTGCTTGTTCATGGAGAGTATGAACGAAATGATATGGTTGAATACTTTGGAGAAGCTCTGGGTGGTTTCCTGTTTACTGAAAAGGCGTGGGTACAGTCATATGGTACAAGATGTGTTAAACCACCAGTAATCTGGGGTGATGTATATCGTAAGAAGTCAATTACAGTAGAATGGTCAGTATATGCGCAGTCCCTTACTAATAAGATTATGAAGGGGATGCTTACGGGACCGGTTACAATACTTAACTGGTCATTCCCAAGAGAGGATATTACTATTAAAGAATCTATATCACAGATTGCATTTGCCATACGCGATGAAGTGCTTGAACTTGAGGCTAATGGAATTAAGATTATACAGATTGATGAGGCGGCGCTCAGAGAGAAACTTCCATTAAGAAAGTCAGACTGGAATTGTGAATATCTTGATTTTGCAATACCTGCTTTCAGACTTACATCAAGCGGTGTCAGACCTGAAACACAAATTCATACACATATGTGCTATAGTGAATTCACAGATATTATTCCGGCGATAGATGATATGGATGCGGATGTCATTACATTTGAGGCATCACGTTCTGACCTGTTAATTCTTGACTCACTTAGGGAGAACAATTTTGAAACAGAGGCAGGACCGGGTGTATATGATATTCATTCACCAAGAATACCTTCTGTAGAGGAAATAACACAAGCAATCAATATAATGCTCACAAAGATAGATAAAGATAAATTATGGATTAATCCGGACTGTGGTCTTAAAACAAGAGGCGTATACGAAACAGAGAAGAGTCTTAAAAATATGGTTGCTGCAACAGAAAATGTAAGAAAAAATCTGTAAGAAAATTATATTGTTGTTTAATTGAATTTCATATGTGACGAACGGACGACAAATATAAGCTACAGGCAGTCCTTCACATGATGTTCAATGCCAGAAGATTTGATTGGATATTTCTAAGTCTTTACATATAAATTATGGTAACTGACGCTACCGCTCAGACGTGCCCTCCTTGGCACGGCTTCGCTGCTTCGTACATCCTTGTACGAAGCTAGCTGGTTTACTAATGGAAAGACTAAGAACTATCACAATCAAACTTCAAGTGCATTTCACATAGTATGCAGGATTGCCTATAGCTTATATTTGTCTGTGTTACGGCATAATGTAATACTGAATATTCAATTAAATCAGGGGGCGAAACAGGGCGGAATTGTGCGTAAAGCGCACAATTCCGCCCCTCATGCCGCTCTCCTTTGATTTAGCCACACATTTATTTTTCGTAAATTAAGCCAAAGTCAGACAGCATATATGAGAAAAGCAGGTGTGCAAACATCATAAGATGCACTTGAAGTTCAATTGTGATAGTTCTTAGACTTTTCTTTCTCTACCCAGCTATCCACAGACACGGATGTCTGTGGAAGTGAGATATGGGACATGGATGTCCCGTATCGAACGGTAGCGGAAACTACCATTACGTATATGAAAAGTCTTAGAAATATCCAATTGAAGCTTCTGGCATCGTTGATGTATGCGCACCTGCTTTTCTCATATATGCTGTCGTCCGTATGTTAAGAATGTGTGTTAAACAACAATATAATATATTATTGGAAATCACATATATCAATCATAGCTTCAAGCATTTCTTTTTCCTCTGGTTTTTTCTTAGTAAGTCTTGCAGCAGCTACGATAGGTATCCACTTATCAACGTAACGCTTATCAGTAGAAGTCTTCTCACAGAACATTGCTATGTACTTATCAGCAAGTGCTTCATCGCTAAGCTTAAGTGTAAGATATGTGTTGGCAGCATCAGCAGAAGCATTACCTTTAGTAGCATGTACCCAGTCAACAGCGGTAATTGCGATTATCTGGTTTTTATCGTCAGTCTGTACGATAATGTTTTCCAGACAGTAATCACCATGGCATAACTTAGTGTGGTTAGGAAGCTCTGAAAGTCTTGAGTCAAGCTCGTATTTGGTATCAGCAGGAATATTAAGCTCATTTATCTGTCGCTCAAGCTTACTCTTCATATCGACTAAAAGAGGATTGCTGTGCTTATTGATAGCTATCTGGTAGTCAACCATAGCCTCGATGTATGCATCAGCATTTTCCGGATGTTTGGCTAACAGTTCTTTTAATGTTTCACCCTTGGCATATTCACTTGTGATAGTCCACTTTCCATCGACTACAGATACGTTAAGAAGTCGTGGTATATCAAGACCTGTATCCTCAACTCTTGCAGTGTTAAGTGCTTCGTATAATACATCGGACTTATTGTAAGATAGTGCAAATACCTTCTCAGCCTTATCCTTATCAACATATACTGACTTTAGAGCACCTTTATATATACATTTTTTCATAATAACCTCATTTCTGCGCACGTCTTTATATAACGGGAGTGTAATATGTGCGCATATACAAGTCCCGTTTGTGTGTTAGTTACCATAATGTTTTAATATAAATAATAAAATTAATCTTGTTATAATTTGCTTAATATAGCGCAGGTGTCAAAAGTAAACAAAGAGGATGTTGTCTTATATGCTGGAAAATTAACTTCTGACACCAACATTATTATATACACTAAATATGGTAGTAGTGTTATTGCTAATATTATATTACTTAGTCTTTATATCCTCAGGATTAACTTCTTTTCCATAATAAGCCTTAAGATACATAGCCTTTATTTCGCTCATAAGAGGATATCTAGGGTTAGCACCTGTACACTGGTCATCAAATGCATTTTCAACCATCTCATCAAGTGTAGCAAGGAAGTCTTTCTCATCAACGCCGTAGTCTTTGATAGTCTTCTTAATTCCAACCTTATCCTTAAGCTCTTCAATAGCCTTTAAGAAGTTCTCAAACTTCTCGTCATTGTCCTTACCGGCAATACCAAGGAAGTTAGCACATTCAACATATCTTTCCTTGCAGTGAGGATAAGCATACTGTGAGAATGTTCCCATCTTCGCAGGAACCTCTGCTGCATTAAAGCGCATTACATCTGTTATGAGAAGTGCGTTTGCAATACCGTGAGGTATATGGTGGTAAGCACCAAGCTTGTGAGCCATAGAGTGGCATACACCAAGGAATGCATTGGCAAATGCCATACCAGCCATAGTAGAAGCAGTAGCCATCTGTTCTCTTGCCTTGGCATCATGTGCTCCATTCTCATATGCTGCTGGAAGATATTCAAATATATTCTTCATAGCCTTAAGTGCAAGACCATCAGTATAATCAGTAGCCATAATAGATGCGTAAGCTTCAAGTGCGTGTGTAAGTGCATCTATACCAGAAGATGCTGTAAGTCCCTTAGGCTGATCCATACACATATCAGCATCGATAATAGCCATCTTAGGAAGCAGCTCATAGTCAGCAAGAGGATATTTTATGCCAGTTTTTTCATCAGTGATAACTGCGAAAGGAGTAACCTCTGAACCAGTACCAGAAGAAGTAGGAATAGCTATAAAGTAAGCTTTTTCACCCATCTTAGGGAATGTGTAGATACGTTTTCTGATATCCATAAATCTCATAGCCATATCCATAAAGTCAACTTCCGGATGTTCGTACATAACCCACATAATCTTGGCAGCATCCATGGCAGAACCACCACCGATAGCTATGATACAGTCAGGTTCAAAGCTGTTTATAGCTTTAGTTCCTTCAATAGCACATTCAAGAGTAGGGTCTGGTGCAACATTGAAGAAAGTTGTATGTGTTATGCCAAGTTCATCAAGTTTATCAGTAACGCACTTAGTGTAGCCATTCTTATATAAGAACTGGTCTGTAACAATAAATGCTTTCTTTTTGCCTAATACAGTCTTTACCTCGTTAAGTGCAACAGGAAGGCAGCCTTTCTTGAAGTATACCTTTTCAGGTGCTCTGAACCACAGCATATTTTCTCTCCTCTCAGCAACAGTCTTAATATTAATAAGGTGCTTTACACCTACATTTTCAGATACAGAGTTACCGCCCCATGAACCACAGCCAAGTGTGAGAGAAGGTGCTAACTTAAAGTTATAAAGGTCACCGATACCGCCCTGTGAAGAAGGAGTATTAATAAGAATACGGCATGTCTTCATAGCTTCCTCAAACTTGGCGAGCTTATCAGTTTCGGTTGAAGAATTAATATATATAGAAGAAGTATGACCAAATCCGCCATCAGCGATAAGGCGCTCGGCTTTGCTTAATGCATCATCAAAATCCTTTGCCTTATACATAGCAAGAACAGGAGATAACTTTTCATGTGCAAATTCTTCTGAAAGGTCAACAGAAGTAACTTCACCAATGAGAATTTTAGTACTTTCAGGTACTTCTATGCCGGAAAGCTTTCCAATATTATAAGCACTCTGACCAACAATCTTAGCATTTAAAGAACCATTTATAATGATAGTCTTTCTTACTTTATCAAGCTCAGTCTTATTAAGGAAGTGGCAGCCTCGCTTAGTGAATTCCTCTTTAACCTGCTTATATATAGAAGAGTCAACGATTACTGACTGCTCAGAAGCACATATCATACCATTATCAAATGTCTTAGAATGGATAATAGAATTAACTGCAAGTATAACATCAGCAGTGCTGTCAATAATAGCAGGTGTGTTACCGGCACCTACGCCAAGTGCAGGCTTTCCAGATGAATAAGCTGCCTTAACCATACCAGGACCACCAGTTGCAAGTATAATGTCAGCTTCTTTCATAAGAGTATTAGTAAGTTCAAGACTAGGGATATCAACCCAGCCGATTATGCCTTCTGGAGCACCGGCAGCAACAGCAGCCTCAAGTACAACCTTAGCAGCAGCTATAGTGCTTTCCTTAGCACGTGGATGTGGGCTTATGATTATACCATTACGTGTCTTTAATGAAATAAGAGTCTTAAATATAGCAGTAGAAGTTGGATTAGTTGTAGGAATAACAGCGGCAACAACACCGATTGGCTCTGCGATTTTCTTGATGCCATAGGCTTTATCTTCCTCGATAACACCGCAGGTCTTAGTATCACGGTATGCGTTGTAAATGTATTCAGCGGCATAGTGATTTTTGATTACCTTGTCTTCGACTATTCCCATGCCAGTTTCCTTGACAGCCATCTTTGCAAGAGGTATTCTTGCTTTGTTAGCGGCAAGGGCAGCAGCAGTAAATATCTTATCAACCTGTTCCTGTGAATATGTCGAGAAGATACGCTGTGCCTCTTTTACAGAGCTTATAAGCTCTTCAAGAGACTGGATGTTGTCAACTACTAAAGATTTTTCTTTACTCATGATTAGTTCCCCTTTTCTTAGATAATCATACATATACTTTGTTGGTAATGTATAGTGTTACATAAAATAACTATCTTAATAAAAATAAGATTGATAATTAATTAACAATCTTTATAGGCATAGCTTATCATTTTTATATGCGGATGTCAAGAAAATATTACAGATTTGTTAATTTAGTGGGTGATTATTGGCGGAGGGACGACATAAGACACGGGAAGGCTGTCACCAATAATACTTTGGACACTAGAAAGCTGGTTGGCTATTTCTAATACTTTCCATATAGATATCGGATATGGACGATACCGTTCGGACGCGCCATCCGTGGCGCGGCCTTACTTGCGCGTACATCCGTGTACGCGCATATCTGTATACAAGAGGGAAAGTATAAGAATTAGCACAACCAGCTTTCAAGTGTGTCCTCCGTATTACTGGCAACAGCCTTCCCGTGTCTTATGTCTGACATTGGCATAATTCACTGGTAAATAATCAACTAAATTAAGAGGAGAAGGAGAAATGTGGAAGAAACGTATTTAATAATGTATGTAAAATTATGTAAGATTTTATATTCTGGTATTTATAGTTTAGATAGCGTATTTTACTAAGTTCAGTTTATACATTAGTGTATTTGTAGAATTGCATACAAAGCCAAAGCCACAATTCCGCTCCACCTGTGCTCATTCCGCTGATTTAGTCAGACATTACTACGTAAATTAAGCCACAACTTGATACAATATAAGTAGAAAAGTGGTATGGAAAGAAGAAAATAAAAAGTAGAATAAGCCACAACCAGACATAATATAAGTGGGGAGGAGCTGGAAATACATCTTAAGATGCACTTGAAGTTTAATTGAGATAGTTCTTAGACTTTTCATTAGTTACCCAGCTATCCACAGACAAGGATGTCTGTGGAAGTGAGATATGTGACAAGGATGTCCCGTATCGAACGGTAGCGGCAGCTGCCAGTACATACATGGAAAGTCTTAGAAATATCCAATTGAAGCTTCTGGCATCGGTGATGTATGCCCGGCTTCTCCCCACTTATATTAAGTCGTCCGTTCGTCACTCAAATGTATACTAAACAGCACCCCCCTCTTGACAACACGTTGATTGGTGTTACAATAGTTGCATATACAATAATTGGAGGTGCAATTAATAATGCTGAGAAGAATTTTTTCTTATATGAAGCAATATAAGAAATACGCATATCTGGCGCTTATATGTATAGCAGTTGAAGCGATGCTTGAGCTGATGGTGCCTATGATTATGGCAGACCTTATAGATAACGGGGTTGCTAATGGCGATACACATTACATATATGTCAAGGGATTGCAGATGGCACTGTGCGCACTTATAGCGCTTGTGCTTGGAATAGGAAGTGCAAGGTTCCAGTCGCTTGCAGGACAGGGACTTGGCGCTAACATAAGAAAGGCTGAGTATGAAAAACTACAGTCATATTCATTTTCTAATATAGACCACTTCCGTGTATCTTCATTAGTTACACGTCTTACAAGTGATGTTACCAATATACAGAACTCGGTTTCAACAGGCATGAGACCATTCGGAAGAAGTCCAGTAATGCTGATATTTGCATCATCAATAGCATTTACAATCAACAGGACACTTGCGCTGGTGTTCTTCGTGGCGCTGCCTATACTTGCAACACTTCTTATCATAATTATTATGAAAGTAAGACCGTTGTATGGGAAAATGCAGAATGCCATTGACCTTGTAAACAGAAGTATTCAGGAAAACTTAACAGCGATAAGGGTTGTTAAGTCTTATGTAAGGGGCGATTATGAAGTTGATAAGTTTGAGCAGGTAAATGCTAATCTGAAAAAAGAGTCCGAAACAGCATTTGGAATAGCTGTTCTTAATATGCCAGCAATGCAGTTTGTTATGTATGGAACAATTATTGTTATTCTTTTTGTCGGAGGACATCTTATCAATGCCGGACAATTAAAGATAGGTGAGCTCACAAGCTTTTTAAGCTATGTTCTTCTTATTCTTAATTCACTTATGATGATGTCAAATGTATTTCTTATGATGACACGTTCGCTTGCATCTGCATCAAGAATTGTTGAGGTGCTAGATGAGAAGATAGATATTACAGATGAAAAGTCACAGGATATAAGTGTTAAAAACGGTGACATTGAGTTTGACCATGTATGGTTTAAGTATAAAAATGAGGCTAAAGAATATGTACTTTCTGATGTTTCATTTCACATAAAACCGGGACAGACGGTTGGTATCATAGGACAGACGGGTTCTGCAAAGACTACACTCGTGCAGCTTATACCAAGATTATATGATACAAATAAGGGAACAGTCAGAATAGACGGAATTGATGTTAAGAACTATCCGGTAAGACATTTAAGAGATGCAATAGCAGTTGTGCTTCAGAAGAATACATTGTTTTCAGGTTCTCTTATATCTAATCTTCGCTGGGGTAATGAAAATGCTGCGAAAGAGGAGATTGATGAGGCGTGCCATATCGCCTGTGTAGATGAATTCCTTGACAGACTTCCCAATGGATATGAGTCAGAGATGGGACAGGGCGGTGTCAATGTTTCGGGTGGACAGAAGCAGCGTATATGCATAGCAAGAGCTATATTAAAGAAACCAAAGGTGCTTATACTTGATGACTCCACAAGTGCAGTAGATACTGCAACAGAGGGCAGAATAAGGGAAGAACTTGCAAAGAAGCTTCCTGATATGACAAAGATAGTTATAGCCCAGAGAATATCATCTGTTAAGCATGCAGACCAGATAATTATTCTTGACAGAGGCTGTGTAAATGCTATTGGAACGCATGATGAGCTGTTAAAGAATAATAAGATATATCAGGAAATATATGAATCACAGAAGGAAGGAGCAGATTTGTAATGGCTAAGTATGTTGGATATAAAAGACCTAAAGATACTAAGAAAACTATAAAACATCTGCTTGTCTACCTTGGACATTATAAGTGGATGTTTATGCTTGTTGCACTTCTTGTACTGTTAAGTGCAGGTGCCAATGTCACAGGAACTTATCTTGTAAAGCCAGTTGTAAACCGTTTTATAGTACCGGGAGATATGGAAGGGCTTCTTAAGGCAGTTATTGCCATGGGAATTATGTATGCGTGCGGAGCATTGTGTACATTAGGTTATAACCGCATTATGGTAAAGGTGTCACAGAAGGTTATACAGGATATAAGAAATGACCTTTTTGCACATGTACAGAAGCTTCCTTTGAAATATTTTGATGCACATACACATGGTGAACTTATGAGCAGGTTTACTAATGATGTGGATACTGTGCAGGAGGCTATGAATAACAGCTTTGCGATGATTATACAGAGCTTTATAATGCTTTTTGGTACACTTATTATGATGATGGTGTTGAGTATAAGGTTATCTATGATAGTTGTTGTGTTTCTTATTATAATGTTTTTCTTTATCAAGTTTAACAGTAAGCACAGCAAAAAGTACTTTAACAGACAGCAGGAGGAGCTTGGTAAGATTAATGGTTTTGTTCAGGAAATGATGGCTGGACAGAAGGTTGAAAAGGTGTTTAACCACGAGCAGAAGAACTTTGAGAAGTTCTGTGAAATGAACGAGAGCTTCAGAAAAGAGTCGACTAATGCTCTGGCTTTTGCAGGTATGATGATACCAACTATAGTCAGTCTTTCCTATCTTAACTATGCGATATCTGCCTGTGTCGGTGGTATATTTACATTAAAAGGACTTATGGACTTAGGAAGTCTTTCATCTTATCTTATATATGTACGCCAGAGTGCCATGCCTCTTAACCAGTTCACACAGCAGGTCAATTTCCTGTTATCAGCACTTTCAGGTGCAGAGCGTATATTTGATATGATGGATGAAGAACCGGAAGTTGATGAGGGCAGCGTAACATTGTGTAATGCCGTTAAGAATGAGGATGGAAGTCTTACAGAATGTAAGGAATATACAGGTACATTTGCATGGAAGGTGCCTGCTAATCTTAATACTTACTGGAATTCAGAAGCTTATAAAGAGAAGCTTAAAAAACAGATTATAAATGAAGTTTCAGATATGGAAGTAACCAGGGTAAATAATATAGTATATCCTGCAGATAAAGACAATAAGAAAGGCAGTGCTTTAGCGGACGTAAGTGATGGTACCTATCTTGTAGAGCTGCGTGGAGATGTAAGATTTAAAAATGTTGTATTTGGTTATGTTCCTGAGAAAACGATACTTAATGATGTAACTCTTTATGCAAAGCAGGGACAGAAGATAGCATTTGTTGGCTCAACCGGTGCAGGAAAGACGACGATTATCAATCTTATAAACAGATTTTATGATATACAGTCAGGTTCAATAACTTATGATGGCATAGACATCAAGGACATAAAAAAGGACGACTTAAGAAGGTCACTTGCCATGGTTATTCAGGATACACATCTGTTTACGGGAACAATAGCGGATAATATCAGATATGGGAAGCTTGATGCAACTGACGAAGAAGTAAGAAACGCGGCTGTAATAGCAAATGCTGATTCATTTATAAGAAGACTTCCAGACGGCTATGATACAATGCTGTATTCTGACGGAGGTAACTTATCTCAGGGGCAGAGACAGCTTCTTGCCATAGCAAGGGCAGCGATAGCAAAGGCACCTGTGCTTATACTTGATGAAGCTACAAGCTCAGTTGATACAAGAACTGAAAGACTTATAGAGAAAGGCATGGATGCTATTATGGAGGGAAGAACAGTATTTGTAATAGCACACAGATTGTCAACAGTGCGTAATTCCAAAGCTATAATGGTTCTTGAAAAAGGTCAGATAATAGAGCGTGGAAGCCATGACGAACTACTTGAACAAAAAGGCAGATATTATCAGTTGTATACAGGACAGTTTGAACTTAGTTAAAGCTTAATATGTGCAAAAAATGTGTGCAGAAATGAGGATTGGTATGAAATATGGAGAAGTAAGGCATTATCTTTTTGATGTGGAAATGTTAAGAAGACGGCTTCTAAGACCGCATTTTATAAAGATGGGACTGACGGTCGGACAGGGACAGCCAAGGATATTATATGAATTAAGAAAAAGTGGCAGGATGACACAGAAGGAACTTTCGGATGCGTGTCTTATAGAGGTAACTACGATGTCAAGAACACTTGACAGACTGGAGAAAATGGGGCTTATAATAAGAGAGAATAATCCGGAGTGCAGGCGGTCGTGGATAATAAAGCTCACGAAGGAAGGTGAAGCTAAAGCTGACGAGGTGTCCGATTTATTCAATATGGCAGAAGATATATTCTGTCAGGATATATCGGAGGAAGAGCTTTCTAATATGTGTGCGACACTTGAAAAGATTGAGAGAAATCTCAATGAAGCCATAAAGAAGCAGGATGAAACAGCGTAGTTCTGAATAATAACAAATAAAATAAGAAAGAAGATGTAATTTTGAGTAATATTAATGATATTGGTGGTGCTGATAATAGTACAGATAAAAAGAAAGCTGTACATGGGAATAAGCTGTTATACAGGTGGATATTTTACATAGCAGGACTTGTTATTCTTGCACTTGGAATTATGCTTAATACAAAGACTAATCTGGGTGTATCGCCAATAATATCAGTTCCATATTCAATATCTAATGTTATTGGATTTAACTTTGCCAATATGACACTTATCGTTTATGTTGTATTTGTAATTATAGAAATGATTCTTCATACAATATGGCAGTTTGTTGACAAGTCAGCCAACCAGCTTGGAATGTATCTGTTAAGAGATGTGCTGCAAATTCCCGTGAGTATAATATTTACAAGGTTCCTTAATATATTTTCAGGAATGATACCATCGGTTCATAATAATATGCCCGTTCAGATTATGCTTCTTATAATTGCGGTAATACTGACAGGAATAGGTGCTGCGATGTCACTTAATATGCGTATAATTCCTAATCCGGGTGATGGTATAGTGCAGGCGATAAGTGATACTACCAAGCTTAATAAAAGAAAAGGAAAAGGTGTAGGTTTCTGTAAGAATTGTTTTGATATAACAAATGTTACAATAACATTTATAATTGGATTATCAACCGGACATTTTCTGTTAGGACTTGGTGTAGGTACAATACTTGCAATGATTGGCGTTGGCAGGGTGATTGCGGTGTTTAATAATCTGTTTATGGATAAGATGAATAAGATCGCTTTTGATTATGTGGAGTAGGGCTGCATGACGAATTATCATGGAGAAATATTTCTGCCCCTCATATAATTTGAAATGAGTAGTAGATATTTTCAGAATTATACTTTATAATAGGATGTGGCTGGTGGGAGAAATTCCTGTCATCTAATTATAATTGAATTGTTTAATGGTAATTTTTAATATTTACTTAAACAAATGCGAATCAAAAATATTAATCAGTGTGAGAAGTTTATGAATATATTTATTATTATTTCAGATATATTTGCAAAATTCCCACACTTAGATGTGTGCCATAAAGTGATGTGGTGCGGAAAGGTATGGTTGTGAATATGAAGTATGATGTAATTATTATAGGAGCTGGCCCGGGTGGAATATTTTCAGCGTATGAGCTTATGAAAAAGTCACCGGAAATTAAGGTAGCAGTGTTTGAAGAAGGTAACACATTAGAGAAAAGAAAATGTCCGATAGACGGAAAGAAAGTAAAGTCATGCATCAAGTGTCCTACATGTGCTATTATGAATGGTTTCGGTGGTGCAGGCGCATTTTCAGATGGAAAGTATAATATCACTAATGATTTCGGTGGGACGCTCTACGAATATATCGGCAAGGACGAAGCCATTGAACTTATGAAGTATGTTGATACAATAAATACTTCCCACGGCGGTGAAGAAACACATATGTATTCAACTGCCGGAACTAAGTTTAAGACACTATGTATGCAGAATAAGTTAAAGCTTCTTGATGCATCTGTAAGACATCTTGGAACTGATATTAATTATATAGTTCTTGAAAATATGTATAATGAGATGAAAGACCACATTGATTTTTACTTTAATACACCTGTAAGCAGCATAGAGGTTATTGATGGCGGATACCGTGTATTCTATAAGGATGAGCATATGGACTGTGAAAAGTGCATAGTGTCAGTTGGACGAAGCGGCAGCAAGTGGATAGAAAAAGTCTGTCAGGAGCTTTCAATTCCAACTAAGTCAAACAGAGTGGATATCGGTGTGCGTGTTGAACTTCCAGCAGTTATATTTGCACATCTTACAGATGAGTTATATGAGAGCAAGATTGTATACAGAACAGAGAAGTTTGAGGATTTAGTGCGTACTTTCTGTATGAATCCTAACGGAATTGTAGTAAATGAGAATACAAACGGAATTGTAACTGTAAATGGACATAGCTACGAGGGAGCTGAGAAGCAGACTGAAAATACTAACTTTGCACTTCTTGTTGCAAAGCATTTCTCAGAGCCATTCAAGGACAGTAACGGATATGGTGAAAGTATTGCAAGACTTTCCAATATGCTTGGCGGCGGTGTTATCGTCCAGAGATTTGGTGACCTTATGAGAGGAAGACGAAGCACAGAAAAGAGAATAGAGGAAGGTCTTGTTAAGCCTACTCTTGCAGCTACTCCGGGTGATTTAAGCCTTGTACTTCCTAAGCGTATTCTTGATGGTATTATTGAGATGATATATGCGCTTGATAAGATAGCACCGGGAACTGCTAATGATGATACTCTTCTTTATGGTGTAGAAGTTAAGTTCTACAATATGGAGGTTGAGATTGATAACAATCTTGAAACAAAATACAAGGGATTATATATAATTGGTGATGGAAGTGGAGTGACACATTCACTTTCACATGCCTCAGCAAGTGGTGTTTATGTTGCCAGAAAGATTATAGGCGATAATAATTAAGTAATGAGCGCAAAGAAAAAGTAAGTGGATGCGCAGCAGACATTTACTTTTTCTGCGCAATTAACGAACGAATAATCATGCGAAGCAGGATGGGCGAGCACGGAATTCGTGAGTTCAGGACGGATGATGAGTAATTATGAGGTAATGGCACTGTCGGGAGGAATTCTGGCAGTGTTTTATTTCTAATATATAAATATTAATTTTTAAATATGATGAATTTAAAAAATGTGTTTCAAAGGATTTTAAGTGTTTTTATAATATGGGATTTAGTGAGAAAAATTATCAGAAAGAGATTGGGAATATGGAGAGATGGAAAGAAGTATTTGCTGGTATAATTCCGAAAGCAGTTTATCAGATGCAGTTGATAAATGGTGAAAAACAAGGACTGACTATAGAACTGTCAAGCGGTCATACGTGTGTGAGGATTAGCTTTGGCGCAGTTTTGGCGGTTCGGATGTTAGATGAGGGAATTGTACAAAGCGGTATTTATTCTGATAGTGAAATACAGAAATACAAACGTAATGATTTTCAGAATATAATTTATGAGGTACATGGTGGTGAATTTGCAGAACAAATAAATAAAATTTCTGATGGATATGGAGAGGTTATTGGGACAATAGGACTTATGGTGAAAGAAAATGCATGTGCTGTTATGAAGAAATTCTTTGTAAAGAAAGAATACCGTTCTAAGAAGATAGGTTTTGCATTATATAGTAAGCTTTTAGAATATGCCAGAAATAAGGGAGTAAGACATATTATACTTGATACGCCGTCAGTTGCGCATACATCACACAGATTTTATGAGAGAGCAGGATTTTATCAGATTAGTACAGAGGAATTACCAGTGCCTTATACATATCCGGATAGGGATTGCTTGTTGCATATGCTGGATATAGAAGGATAATGTTTCTTAAAGTATAAAAAATATTTTTATTGTTGCAAATACTAACATTTTATTGTATACTATGGATAAAAGAAATATATTAATTAGTGACTATGATTTTAAAGGAGGTGAATTCATATGGCAACTTCAAGTATAACTAAAAGTTTTGTTATAACCGGACGTGAACAGGTGGAAATGTTTGCAAATGCAATAGAGGCATCATATCAGGAATCACTTACAAGAACTGAAAATGATGTAAAATATAGAGAATTAAAGGACCCTGTTGAAATTAATAACTTTATGAAGAAATGGAAAGAACAAAATGAATAATGAATTTCTAATATTAAATATTAGAGAGTATCTGAAACAAGGAAAAGATGGGGAAAAAGAATTAGAACGAATTTTTTCTTCATTTTCGTGTGAAATGAACTCTGATGTAGAAAAATTTTTACTACAACAATCTATGGACTTTACTAAAAAGAACCAGTCTGTTACATATATCGTTATATCCCCACAACATAATAAAATAGTTGGATATTTTACAATAACTATAAAGCCGATAATTATAAATGGTAATTGCTTTAGTAATACTATGAAAAAGAAGATAGCAAGAGTAAGTGAGCAGAATTCAGAAAATGGAAACTATTCGTTATCCGCATATCTGGTGGCTCAATTAGGAAAGAATTATAAGGATAAATCTAATGAACTTATAACAGGAAAGCAATTATTAAATCTGGCTATTCAGAAAATTAAAGAATTACAGTATATGGTAGGCGGTATGGTTGTTTTTCTTGAAACTGAAAATACTGAAAAATTAATATATTTTTATGAAGTACAAAATCAGTTTAAAAAATTTGATGTCAGAGAGGTCAGGAAAGAAGATAATCATAAATTAGTTCAACTATTAAAGATATTATAGGTATCTAATAGATATTGTAATTATAAGGAGTAAACCGTTAAATGTAAATGAAAGTAATATATAGTGCCTGCTTGTTATATCTAACCTATAAATGATATAATCTATTAATATTTATAATGATTTATATTAATGGAGGAAATATTGTGTTTCGTAAGATGAGAAGATTTAAGCAGGAACTTAGTAAAGAGGAATGTATAGAAATATTAAAGAGTGAGCCAAGAGGCGTGCTTTCTATGATAGGTGATGACGGTTATCCGTATGGAATTCCTATGACACACTGGTATTGCGAGGAGGATGGAAAGATATATTTTCATGGTGCAAAGGAAGGGCATAAGCTTGATGCTATAAGAAAATGTGACAAGGTATCTTTCTGTGTATATGATAAGGGATATCGCAGGGAGGACGAATGGTCGTTAAACATCCGAAGTGTTGTAGTGTTTGGGCGTATGAATATAGTTAGTGATGATGAAAAGGTAATTGAGGTGTGTTCTAACTTATGCAGGAAATTCACGGATGATGAAGAATACATAGAGCAGGAATTTAAAAAAGCAGGCAGCAGAGTGTTGTGTGTGGAATTAAGTCCAGAGCATATAACGGGCAAGCTTGTTAATGAATCGTGATGGCAGAGCAGATAATTTATTATATAAAGAGTGTAAAAAGTAAAACGACAAAAAAAATACATTTGTTTTTTATGTGTTATTAATGGACAAATAGTTATAATAATTAAGAATGAAGGGATTTAGAACAGATATAATAATCTGTTTTAAGTCCTTTTTTGCGTTAAATATATAGTTCTAAAGTTACAGAATTAACCCAATTACAAAGTAAAGTTTACAACCAGTATTTTTATAATTAAATAATCTTGTTATTGACAATTATATTATTTGTATTATAATGAATAATACAAATAAGACAAAGCATAATATATAGTATAAAAAGAAAGAGTGAATTATTATGATTATCGAATTAGATATGAACAGCAGTATTCCAATATATGTCCAATTGCGTAACCAGATAGTTATGGGAATAGGACACGGTGAGTTAAAACCGGGTGAGAGTCTTCCGACAGTAAGACAGTTGGCAGAGGATGCTGGTGTTAATACGATGACGGTCAATAAGACATATCAGATATTAAAGACAGAAGGATATATAAATATAGACCGAAGACACGGTGCAGTTGTTGCTAAAAATATTGATATGGATATTGTATTCAGGGAAAAGCTTGAAGCTGAACTTGAGCTGTTGTCAGCAGAGGCAAGTATAACTGGTATGGATAAAAAAGATTTTCTTAATATGTGCGACAAGATATATTCTAAGATGAAGTGTGTAGAAGAGAAGTCAGTTGTAACTGAGTAAATTATAATATATTAAATTAAAAGCAGCAGTTATATAAAGGTTAGCATCCCCCTGTTGCGGATTGGAGCATATATGGGAACATTGGGAATAGTAATGGCAATTATGATGCTTGTAACCAATTTATTCATAATATTGGTTGTGAGATTAACAATGGTATCTAATTTTGATTATAAGGCAGGAATGTATCTGGGAGTTCATATACCAGCAGATAAAAAGGAAGATGCCGAAGTAACTTCGGTTGTAAACAAAACAAAAAAACAGTTTAATGTATTTAACAATGTTAATATGGTATTATCGGTTGCAATATGTGGTATATGTGTTGTGGATATGATTATATTTATATTCGTATATATCTTGTGGATAATCATATATATTGTAGGAATACAGCTTGTTATTATGATTGGACACAGGAAAATATATGATATTAAGCTGAAAAATGGATGGCTTATTGAAGTACAGAAAAAAGTATATATTGATACAAGACTTTCCTCTTCTGTAAAGAACCCTTCCATTAGTATGAGGTATCACTGGATATTCATAGGGCTGACGGTTGTCTTATATATACCGGTTGTTATTGTCAGACATTCAGATATGCTGTTTAGGGATATGAGCATATATTTTATAGTATCAATTATAGTAGCAGTTGCATTGTATATATTTAATATATATGTTAATTCCAGTGAGCGCACAGTATATAGTGAAAATTCAGATGTCAATATAACAATGAATCAGATATATAAAAAATATGTATCGCTTGGACTTGTAATTATGAGTCTGTTTAATACAGTTGCATTCAGCTATATTGTTGCAGAATATATGCTGCATGGCATTTTGTACGGCGGAGATGTTATTGTATATACAATAGTAGACCTTATTGGAAGTATAATAATGCTGGCGTCTTTTGTTGTGGCAAGAAGAAAAAGGACAGAGGTGCTGGCAGCCGATGATACACCATTATATGTAGATGATGATGAATACTGGAAGTACGGTTTTTATTACAATCCCAATGACAGGCATATCATTGTAAAAAACAGAATGTATGATATGAATTATGCATTTAATTATGCAAGCAGAGGCGCACAGATTCTTGTAGCATTACTTACTGTTATTATAACGGCATCAATTATATTTACAGTGGCAGCACTTATTCCTTTTATAAATATAAAGATGGATGTTTACATAGCTGATGATACTTTTATGGCAGAGGGAGGAGGCTATAAATGTAGTATAAATATCGGTGACATACAGGAAGTACAGCTTTTCGATGAAATGCCTAAAGATAACTTTACAAGGACTAATGGTGGTTCTACAGATGAATATGATGTAGGTAATTATAAGGGCAGGACATATGGCAAATGTATGCTTTTTATATGGGATGATTATTCTCCGGTGCTTATGATAAAGAGCAGTAATAAAACAGTGTTTGTGAATTCCAAGGAGGATGGATATATAAGGCAGATGTATGATGAACTGGTAAGTTATGCTGGTAAATAGATTATTTTAAATTGAGCTGTCAGATATTGAAAAAATTGTTGTAAAGAGGATTTAAGAAAGATAAAATATACGGCTTGACTTAGAGTGAACTCCAGATGTTAGAATAATATTAATCCGTGTTATGGGTATCATATAAATGTGGTGTCAGTTAATGGGACAGCCCACAAAGAGTTATATTTATATGCATAATATATAATAAAATAATACGGGTAATATCAGAGATAACGGAGAGAATGGCTATGTATGAATTAATTGAACGAATAAACGAAGCCGCAGATGTTAAGAAATTCACAGTTGATGAGTTTGACAAGCTTGCAGTAGAAATAAGAGAAGCACTTTTTAACAGACTTACAAAGATTGGCGGACATTTTGGACCTAATTTTGGTATGGTTGAGGCAGAGATAGCATTACATTATGTATTTAATTCACCTACAGACCAGTTTGTATTTGATGTTTCACACCAGAGTTATCCTCATAAGATACTGACAGGAAGAAAAGCAGGTTATATATATGATGAGCATTTCTTAGAAGATTCAGGATATACTAATCCGGATGAGAGTGAGCATGATTTATTTAATGTCGGACATACATCTACATCAATTTCACTTGCCTCAGGCTTAGTTAAGGCAAGAGATTTAAAAGGCGAAAAGAGAAATGTTATCGCTATTATAGGTGATGGTTCATTATCCGGTGGTGAGGCTATGGAAGCGTTAAATGTAGCAGGGAGTGAGCTTAATTCCAACTTTATCATAGTTGTCAATGACAACGAAATGGCTATAGCAGAAAATCACGGTGGAATATATAAGAACCTTGCAAAGCTCCGTGAAACTGAAGGAAAAGCTGAAAATAATATATTCAAGGCATTTGGTCTTGATTATATGTATGTCGAAAATGGTAATGACATACCAGTACTTATTGATACATTTAATAAGGTTAAAGATATAGACCATCCTATAGTTGTCCATATTCATACTAAGAAGGGACTTGGCTACAAGATAGCAGAGGATAATAAAGAGGCATGGCACTGGTGCATGCCTTTTAACAGGGAAACAGGTCTTCCGACAGTAGATTTTGGTGATGGTGAAGATTATACATCAATAACAGCCGATTATATTGTTAAGAAGGCAAAGATGGATAAAGATGTGCTTGTTATTACTCCGGCAATGCCTATGGCAGTAGGACTTTCACCTGAATTAAGAGAAGAACTTGGAAACCAGTATATTGATGTGGGAATAGCAGAAGAGCAGGCAGTTGCCATGGCATCGGGAGCTGCTAAGAATGGTGCAAAGCCGCTTGTTGTAACTAATATGACATTTATCCAGAGAACATATGACCAGATATCACAGGATGTATGTATCAATAATAATCCAGTTACAATATTGCTTAATTATACAAGCTTTGCAGGGCTTACAGATGTTACACATCTTGGTATCTTTGGAATATCAGCATTTTCAAATATACCTAATCTTGTTATTCTTGCCCCAAGCTCAAAGAGTGAATATCTTAATATGCTTGACTGGTCGCTTGACCAGAAGGAACATCCGGTTATGATACTTATTCCGGGTAATGAGGTTACAGACCGTGAGGCAGATAAGGATTACAGCAAGATAGGAAAGTACAAGGTGGAGCAGCAGGGAGAAAATGTTGCGATACTGGCACTCGGCGATTTCTATCAGATGGGTGAAAGTCTGGCAGCAGCAATTAAAGAAGAATTAGGATTTACACCAACACTTATTAATCCAAGATTTGCATCAGAGGTTGATAAAGAATTACTTGAACAAATCGGACATAATCACAGACTTGTTGTTACACTTGAAGACGGTATCGTTGATGGCGGCTTTGGTCAGAAGATTGCAACATTCTATTCAACAAGTAATGTCAAGGTTAAGAACTACGGACTTGAAAAGAAATTTTATGACCGTTATAATCCGGCAGAACTTCTTAAAGAGCTTGGCATGACTAATGAGGCTATGGTTGCAGATATCAAAGAATTAATTAAATAATTAATATTATTCCTTCTTGATTGTGGTTGTGTATAGTAATGTATGTAAATATTATATAAGTGTCATATGAAATATACATTTTACATGTCATTTTTTTGATAATATAATAACAATCAAAGAAAAGGCTAATTATTACGTATCGCTATATATTAACCTTTATGGAAAGCGAGGAATGATTATGTTATTTAGAAAAAAGACAGTTAATGAAAAGATAGAACATCTTGTTAAGAAAAATGATTTCTATGAACTGGCTGATTATGTACATGGAACAAAGGAAGAGAAGATAGACCTTGCAACGGCACTTGGAGCTAATGATAATAACAGCAGTGTTGACCTTTTGTTAAGGCTTATAGATGATAATGATGAAGATGTTATATTTGCGGCGTGTGAGTCATTAAGGAAGGTTGGCTGTGAACATAATACAGCAGATTTACTTGAGAAATTAAACAAAATTCCTAAGGAAGATGAAAAAGTCAGGGAAGAGATAAGCAGGACTGTTCAGGAACTGCATCACAGATTATAATAAATATTCAAAATAAATGTTTTATAAATGAGGCTTTAATGGAGGGCATAATAATGCTTTCTGTTAAAGTCTCATTTTTTTATAAGATTGCTTTTAATATGTAGTAATAAATATTGGTGTAAATAAGAAAATAATGTATAATAATTGTCAGTTAAATTATGGCACATAGGATAAATACTAAAGTGATGTATGAGAGGGTAACAAAATGAGTAGAAAAAAAGATAACCAAACGGATAAAAAATGGAAATAAAATGGAAAAACAAAAAATGAAACGGTTAAAATATTACTATTTTACGGTTGACAAATGGAAATATGCACTATATAATCAATATACAGAACAAATGTTTTGCTGACCTATATTTAATGATGTTTTGTTATTTGGAGGTGCGTTTTTATGACTATTGAAGAGATGAAAGACAAGAAGAAGGAAAAGGGATACAGCTATGAACAGATGGCTGACTTATCAGGTATACCTTTAGGGACAATACAGAAGATATTTTCAGGAGAAACTAAGAGCCCACGTTATGATACTCTTATAGCTTTGGAACAGCTTTTTACAGAACCGCTTGAAGTCAGGGAGACTGCTTCTTGTTACAATGCAGACAGGAATGGCAGTTATACGTTAGATGATTATTATGCATTGCCGGATGACCAGAGGGTTGAGCTTATTGATGGATATTTTTATACTATGTTATCGCCAACCTTTGGACATCAGTCTATTGCTGGTGAGATACACCGTCAGATTGCCAATTACATAATGGATAATGGTGGAAGCTGCCGTCCTTTTATTGCACCAGTGGATGTGCAGCTTGATTGTGATAACAAGACAATGGTTGAACCGGATGTAGGAATTGTGTGCGATACTTCCAAGATTAAGAGGTTTGGCATATACGGGGCACCGGATTTTCTTGTGGAGGTTATATCACCATCTACTAAGAAAAGAGATTATACACTGAAGCTGTCAAAGTATATAGAGGCTGGTGTGCGTGAATACTGGATAGTAGATGCAGCTCAGGAGAAGATTCTTGTATATTTCTTTGAGAGTGATAATTATCCGGTTATATATGGTTTTGATAAGCCTGTTCCAGTGAATATATATGAAGGTAATCTTGCAATCGATTTTACTAATATAGCAAAATGGCTTAAGGATGGAATGGAGTAGGATAGCAGGAGCAGCGTATATTTATTCGTTAATCTCTGGTATGAGATTACTGTAATACTTTGTTTTGCCAGTTAATACTTCGTTGGTTAAGCCACTTAATATAAAATAGTTGTAAATTCAATATTTAAAAGACCAGCATTGGCTGATATGTTTTGAAACTAACTGCTACACCACTTCTGATAATGAATTATATTAGTCAATGCTGGTTTTTTATTTTATTTTGAATATTCTGATTTAGCTTTCTTACAATACAGTAAATTAATTAATAAGTTTACTATCTATTTTCCTGTAGAGATAAATGGACTTATAGCACCTGCCATCTGTGCGATAGGCATACTCTGAAGCCATATATGTCCGGGACCTGTTACAACTGTATTAAACAGTCCTTCACCGCCGAACATAATATTTTTAATTCCAGGAACAGTCTTTATATCTATCTGGCAGGTAGCTGACATGGCAGCAAGATAGCCGGTATCTATGATAATCTGCTGTCCCGGTCCAAGTTCATATTCTTTGATGTATCCGTCAAATTCAAGAAAAGCGATACCATAACCTGATAACTTCTGCATAATAAAGCCTTCACCGCCAAATAATCCGGAGCTGAAACGCTTCTGAAAGAATACGGAAAGCTCAACGTCAACAGTTGAAGCTAAAAATGCCGATTTCTGTGCTATTATTTCTTGACCGGGTGCAATGTTAAAAGCTTTAATACTTCCGGGAAAGCAGGAAGCAAAAGCTATAGTGCCATTACTGCCGATAGCAGTATATCTGTTCTGGAACATGTGCTCGCCAGAAAATGCACGCCCGAACATTTTGCCAATACCGCCATTAGATGATGTTTCCATCTTCATATTAGGGGACATCCATGACATTGCCCCTTTTTCGGTAATCATAGTTTCACCAGGCTCAAGAACACAGGTTACGACTGGTAGTGGTTCTCCTTCAATAGTATAGTTCATATGAAATCCTCCTCATAAATAATATATGGTAATCCTGCTTATAGCTTATGAAAAATATAGCAGGCAGCCATGCTAATCCGTAGTAAAATTAATGTTACGATTACTTGATGCAAATATAATACTAATATATAATATTATAAGGTATATGTCAAAGTAAAAATGGGATGATAGTCCAACGATATGCGAATATTGGGTAGAGTGCTATGTGCCGGTGGCACATGTTTAGCATTGACCGAAGCGGGGCGTAGATGTGGGAGTGCGTAGCACTGAACAATTAGCAGGTATCATAGTTGGGAAATTTTGACCACAACATCATTTATATAAATGAGCAAATCTGAAAAATTATAACAACCAAGAGAAGTAACATAGAAAATAAAAAGGAAAATACAGAATATGACTTTACAACAATTAAGATATGTAATAATGGTAGCAGAAACAGGCACGATAACAGAGGCGGCATCAAGACTTTTTATATCACAGCCAAGCCTAACCAATGCAATTCACGAGCTTGAAAAGGAAATGAATATAAAGATATTTGACAGAACAAATAAGGGCATACACATTTCAAAGGATGGCGAAGACTTTTTAGGATATGCAAGACAGGTGTTAGAGCAGGCTGCATTGTTAGAGGACAGATATAAGGGTGGCAATGGTGGAAAGCAGGAATTCTGCGTATCTACACAGCACTATTCATTTGCTGTCAATGCATTTGTTGACCTTATAAAAAAGTACGGACATGATGAGTACGACTTTAGCATACGTGAAACGCAGACTTATGAGATTATTGAAGATGTGGCTACTATGAAAAGTGAGATAGGCGTTATATATATGAACGATTTTAACAGGGTTGTGCTTGAAAAGGAGATTAAGTCGCATAATCTTGTATTCCATGAGCTTATGCAGGCAGAACCGCACGTATTTATAAGCAGAAGACATCCGCTAGCAGGCAGAAGCAAAGTTACGATGAGTGAGCTGCAGGATTATCCATATCTTTCTTTTGAACAGGGAGAACATAACTCTTTTTATTATTCAGAGGAAATATTCTCGGTTGAAGAGAAGAAAAAGAATATAAGAGTCCGTGACAGGGCAACTCTTTTTAATCTGCTCATTGGACTGAACGGCTTTACAGTATGCAGCGGTGTTATAGATGAGGAGTTAAACGGAAAAGATATAATTGCTGTGCCACTTGATGGTGAGGGTGGTATGCATATAGGGTATGTCACGCATAAGAATGTTTCGCTCAGCAGGCTGGGGGAGATATATGTGGAGGCATTGAAGAGGTATATTATGTAAAGTGACCATAGCTTCAAACTATGGCAAACATAAAAAACTAAGTATTATACAAGGTGTAAATCAGATGCTATATTAAGTCCAACGAAAACAATATAAAAATTATTGCAGGTTCAGATAATGTATCAGGTTGCATTTATATATTTAAAAACTGAACCTGAAATATCAGTTAAGAAGAAAGGCGGAACATATAATATGGCAAATACACCATTTAAATTCGATCACGTAGGAAGTTTTTTAAGACCAGAAAGCTTAAAGAAAGCAAGAAGAGATTATGAAGCTGGCAATATTACAGCAGAAGAGTTAAAGAGTGTTGAGGATAAGGCGATAACAGAGCTTATAAAGAAGGAAAAGGAAGTTGGACTTCATGCGATAACAGACGGAGAATTCAGAAGAGCAACATGGCACCTTGATTTTATGTGGGCATTTGAGGGAGTTGGACATTCCAAGACAGAAACAGGACTTCCATTCCACGGCGAAGATGCTATGATAGATGATACATATCTTACAGGAAAGGTTGTATATAAGACACATCCATTTATAGAACATTTTAAGTTCGTACAGCAGTTTGAAGATGAAAATACAGTTGCAAAGCTTACGATACCAGCACCAGCGCAGTTTTTAGAGCAGATGATTATGCCATTTGCATGGGGCAATACTAAGAAGTTCTATGATACACCTGAGCAGGTAGCAGACGATATAGCTGCTGGATACAAGGAATTCATAAAGGATGTATATGCCGCAGGCTGCCGTAATCTCCAGTTTGATGACTGCTCATGGGGAATGGTGGTAGACCCATCTGCATGCAAGCTTTTTGGAACAACACCAGCAGGGCTTGAGAAGATTAAGAATACACTTCTTGACATCAATAATAAGGCTATAGAAGGAAAGCCGGAAGACCTTGTTATTAATACCCACGTATGCCGTGGTAACTTCCATTCCACATATGCAAGCAGCGGAGCTTATACAAGTGTTGCATCTACACTTTTTGCTAAAGAAAATGTAAATGCATATTATCTTGAATATGATGATGAGCGTTCAGGCGGATTTGAGCCACTTAAGAATGTTACTGGTGATAAGAAGGTTGTATTAGGACTTATAACAACCAAGTCACCGGAATTAGAGGATGAGCAGACTGTTATTGACAGAATAAATGAGGCTGCAAAGTATATACCACTTGACAGATTATGCTTAAGTCCACAGTGTGGTTTTGCTTCATGTGAGATAGGAAATAAGCTTACAGAAGAAGAGCAGTGGGCTAAGTTAAGACTTGTTAAAAAGATTGCTGAAAAGGTGTGGGGATAAGGCATTTCATTTATTATTAGAAAAAGCAGTTGTATATTAAGTAAAATAAATTAAAAATAACAAATCGCACAGTTTTATTGATAAAATCGTGCGATTTGTTTATAATATAATTAACAACTGATTTATGATTTTTCGAAAGGAGAGGGTAATATGTCTATCACAGCTACAGAATTAAAGGTTAATTTGGGTAAATATCTTATGCTTGCTGAAACGGAAGATATATATATAACACGTAATGGAAAAATTGTTGCAAAATTGACGAACCCATATCAGGATAGAGTTGATGTTGCCAAGTCGTTATTTGGAATTCTTCCTAATGATGTAACATTGGAAGAAGCAAGAGAAGAAAGGTTAAATAAGATATGAGAGTACTTATAGATACATGTGTTATTGTTGATGCACTCCAATCACGTAAGCCGTTTGATGAAGCAGCACAGAGAATTTTTATATATTCTGCCAATCAGCAATTTGAAGGATATATTACAGCAAAATCAGTTACAGATATTTATTATCTGACACATCGTTTAACGCATAGTGATTCTGAAACACGCAGGATATTAAGCAAATTATTTACATTGTTTCATTTATTGGATACAACTTCTCTGGATTGTAGAAAAGCGATATCTTCTGAAATTGCTGATTATGAGGATGCTATTATGGTTGAAACAGCGGTTCGTTCAGAGATGGATTGTATTGTAACAAGAAATATAAAAGATTATATAAAAGCTCCAATAGAAGTTTACGAGCCATCTGAGTTTGTAAGTATTCTGGAGGCTGAGAAGGATAAAGAATAACAGGTAATAAAATATAAGCCGTAAATGTCAGATAAGATTGACATTTACGGCTTATTATTATGTATACATTTCACCAATCAATTAACGCACATTAAATGCTTTAATTCCCGGATATACTGCTGAAGCACCAGATGGTGCAGTACCACGTCCAACAGTTCCATCAATAAGATAAACTTCTGCTTCTACAGTTGGGTTTCCTCTTGAATCAAGAATTTCTCGTCCTATTACTTTTGTTAGAATAATCTAACACAGATTAGAAGTCAATAACTATAACTGAAAATATTTATCAAAATATTCTTTGAAACCATGAACGAACTTTGGGTGCTGGTATTACATTATTTATGTATTATATTTGATAAAATATTAATAAACATAATAATATACTAACAGATTAAAAAAGCTATATTAAAGGAGGCTCTATAGAAAAATGTAGACATTTTTAGTAAAAATATTGGCATTTTTGAGAGGTTTATAGAAGGAGTTATGCGTGCTAAAGTGCGGTTTTATGGGCATAGCTCCTTCTTTTTAATCAAAAAATTAAAAAATACTCTTAAAATGTCTACATTTTATTTCAACATATTATTACATTATATTCATCATATTATTAAATTGTACTTTTACAGATAATATATACAACTGTCTTGTCAGTTGTAAACTTGTGTAGTATACTTTGTAAAATTTGAAAATAAAATTTAAAGGAGATACACATGTCTATAGTAAGTGATATTGAAAAGTTGAAGAAAGAGAAAAACGCAGTAATTCTTGCGCATTATTATGTAGATGATGATGTACAGGATGTTGCTGATTATATAGGTGATTCCTTCTACTTAAGTAAGGTGGCGACTAAGGTGAGTCAGGACAGGATAATATTTGCAGGTGTTGAGTTTATGGGTGAGAGTGCCAAGATACTTAATCCTGAAAAGAGAGTGTTTATGCCGGATATTAATGCTGACTGTCCTATGGCACATATGGCTGATAAGGATGAGATACTTAAGCTTAGGGAACAGTATGACGACCTTGCAGTAGTCTGTTATATCAACTCTACAGCCGAGTTAAAGAAGTATTCCGATGTGTGTGTCACATCTTCTAATGCAGTTAAGATAGTTAAAAATCTGCCTAATAAAAATATATTTTTTATACCTGACAGAAACTTGGGACATTTTGTTGCAAAGCAATGTCCTGATAAGAACTTTATATTTAATAACGGCTGCTGCCCAAGACACGTAGTTATCACACAGGATATGGTTAAAAAGGCGAAAGAGGAACATCCTTTAGCCAAGTTTGCAGCCCATCCGGAGTGTACAGAAGATGTGCTTGAGCTTGCTGACTATGTGGGAAGTACATCCGGAATAATTGATTATGTTGTTGATACGGATGCCAAAGAATTTATCATAGGAACAGTTGATGGTGTATTTAACGAGATAAGAAAGAAAGCACCTGATAAGAAGCTGTATACAGTAAAGCCAGACCAGGTATGTGTCAATATGAAAAAAGTAACGCTTGATAAGGTGTTAGATGTTCTTGAAAATGATACTAATGAGGTGTTTGTTGATAAAGAGCTTGCTGAGTGTGCGATGAAGCCGCTTAACAGAATGCTTGAACTTGCAGCTAAGTAAAATTTATTATCGAAAGATTATGTAAATTTTGTGGTTTTTAATCTGCTTATTTATAGTATTTATAAATAAGCTATATACTTTAAAATGTATATTAGAAATGAGGAGAATATGAAAACAGATGTATTAATAGTAGGTTGTGGCTGTTCAGGACTTTATCTTGCGCTCAACCTTCCAAGAGATAAGAAAATTCTTATGATAACCAAGTCTGATGCACAAAGCAGCGATTCTTTTCTTGCGCAGGGTGGTATGTGTATGTTAAAGGATGAGTCGGACTATGACAGTTATTTTGAGGATACGATGAAAGCTGGACATTATGAGAATGATAAAAAGTCAGTTGAGATAATGATTCGTTCTTCCGCAGATGTAGTTAAAGACCTGATAGCAGCAGGAGCGGACTTTAAAAAAGATGAAAATGGCAATCTTGCATACACAAGAGAGGGGGCACACAGCAGCAACAGAATTATATTTCACGAGGATGTGACTGGCAAGGAGATAACAAGCCATCTTCTTGAAAGAGTAAGAGAGCTTCCTAATGTTACACTTCTTGAAAACACACGTATGCTTGATATAATAACTAAGGATAATGAGTGTCTTGGAGCAGTTATAAGGCTTGAAAGTGGTCTTATAGAAAATGTTATAGCGGATGCAACAGTGCTTGCGGCAGGTGGAATAGGCGGACTTTATCGTCATTCAACTAATTTCAGACATCTTACAGGTGATGCGGTTGCAGTTGCGATTAAGCATAATGTTGCAATTAAGGACATTAACTATGTGCAGATTCATCCGACAACATTTTATTCCAAGGATGAAAAAGACAGAAGCTTTCTTATATCAGAGTCAGTGAGAGGTGAGGGAGCAAAGCTATATGATAAGAATGGAAACAGATTTGTCAATGAGCTTCTTCCAAGGGACCTGCTCACACAGGCGATATATAAGCAGATGAAAAAGGATGGTACAGACCACGTATGGGAAGACCTGCGTACTATTCCAGAGGATGAGTTAAAGACACATTTTCCTAATATCGTGCAGTACTGTTACGAACACGGATATGATGTGACAAAGGAGTGCATACCGGTTGTTCCGGCGCAGCATTACTTTATGGGTGGAATAAAGGTGGATTATGAGAGTAAGACATCTATGGACAGACTTTATGCAGTAGGGGAAACTGCCTGTAACGGAGTTCACGGAAGAAACCGTCTTGCAAGTAATTCACTTCTTGAAAGCCTTGTGTTTGCTAAAAGAGCAGCTCACAATATGGCGGAAAATGAGCTTATTGACATATTAGCACCGTCAGCAGATGAGTATGTTGAAAATGCAGATAAGAGCCAGTATCAGGACGAGGAAAAGCTGGATGAATATTATGGAGAACTTATAAGACAGAAGATAGATGAAGCTGACAAAGCTATGAAGACAGCGTAGAATAGGAGATTATAAAATGTTTGATGAAGTTACATTAAAGTTAAATGCAGACCCACTTATATTAAGTGCGTTAAAAGAAGATATTACAAGTGAAGATGTTTCAACTAACAGTGTTATGCCAGTGCCTAAAAAGGGAGAGGTTAATCTAATATGCAAGCAGGATGGTGTTATATGCGGACTCCAGATATTTGAGAGAGTATTTACATTATTAGATGAGAATACAGAAGTTGAATTTAAGGCAGCAGATGGAGATAAGGTAAAAAAAGGACAGCTTCTTGCGGTTGTAAGAGGTGATATTAAGGTGCTTTTATGTGGAGAAAGAACAGCGCTTAACTATCTTCAGAGAATGAGTGGTATAGCTACATATACAAGTGAGGTGGCTGCACTTCTTCACGGCACGGGAATAAAGCTTCTTGATACAAGAAAGACAACACCTAATAACAGACTTTTTGAAAAGTATGCTGTTAAAGTAGGCGGAGGAAACAATCACAGATATAATTTAACGGATGGCGTGCTTCTTAAGGACAACCATATAGGTGCAGCAGGAGGGGTCAAAGAGGCTGTAAAGATGGCTAAGGAGTACGCACCATTTGTAAGAAAGATAGAAGTTGAGGTTGAAACTCTCGATATGGTAAGAGATGCAGTAGAAGCAGGGGCAGATATAATTATGCTTGATAATATGGAGCATGATACTATGGCAGAAGCTATGAAGATAATAGACGGTAAGGCAGAAGTTGAAGTGTCAGGCAATATGACAAAGGAAAATCTTGAAAAGCTTGCCGGACTTTCTGTGAATTATGTATCAAGCGGGGCACTTACACATTCTGCACCTATACTGGATATATCACTTAAGAACCTTCATCCAGTAGAATAATCTTGTAATAACCCAAAGTATAATGTATCATAGTTGTGCAGTATAAATGTTATATAGTTTAAGAAAGCAATAGATTTGCTATACATATATAGCAAAGTAAATGTTATATTTATGAAGTAAGAAATTATGATTAAAATGTATTTGATATTTACATCATAATATAAATAAACAGTATGGTAGTTAACAGGGGTGAGCATAGTTATGAATGGACAGTTAAGACGGGAAAAGATAATAGATATTCTTAGCAGGAGTGATAAGCCGGTGTGTGGTGTTGCACTTGCAAAGCAGCTTGATGTAAGCCGTCAGGTAATAGTACAGGATATAGCGCTTATAAGGGCAGCAGATTATGATATATATTCAACCAACAGAGGATATGTTATAAAAAGTGAAAAGGAACATACAAGGATAGTCAAGGTAAAGCACGCTGAGAGTGATGTTGAAACAGAGCTTAATGCCATAGTTGATATGGGAGGCTGGGTTAAGGACGTGTTTGTATATCATAAAGTATATGGTGTCGTTAAGGCTGACCTTGACATTCATTCAAGACGTGACATAAAAGAATATATGAAGCAGATAAGTAATGGCAGTTCATCACTTCTTATGAATGTAACTTCTGGATATCATTATCATACAATAGTAGCACAGGATGAGAAGACTCTTGATATTATTCAGGAGGAGCTTATGCGGTTAGGTTTTCTTGCAAAGCTTCAGGAGTATGAACCGGTTGACTTCTGGAGTAAAAAAGAGTAGAATACATTAATGAATTGAATATAGTTAGATAATAACAAAAAGGGAGTAGTTGCATATATAGTATAATAATGTATTATATATGTTATGGATTTCGTCAGTACGGTTAACACCCGGAATTCATAGAACTTATTATTATGTTGAACAAGACTTTTTGTATGCTTTTAGCGAGCATACAAAAAGTCTTTTTTTATTATTTACGTGGTCAAAGTTTAAAAATACATAAAACAAACTAATAATATTTAATAAGGAGGCAGCTATGAAAGAATATTACAGAATGACACCTAAGGAAGTGTGCAAGGCACTTAATACAAATGAAGATGGACTTACAGAACACAGAGCAGAGCAGATTATTAAAGAAAAAGGACTTAATGTTTTAAGTGAAGCCAAAAAGAAAAAGCCGGTGGAGATATTTTTTTCACAGTTTGCAGACCTACTTGTTATTATACTTATAATAGCGGCAGTAATCTCTGCATTTTCAGGGAACATAGAAAGTACCATTGTTATACTGATAGTTATAATTATGAATTCCATACTGGGAACTGTGCAGTATGTCAAGGCAGAGAAGTCGCTCGCATCGCTTAAGGCGCTGTCATCACCACACACCAAGGTAGTGAGGGATAAAAAGATAATACAGATAAAATCACAGTATGTAGTGCCGGGAGATGTGATGCTTATAGAAGCCGGTGATATGGTGACCGCAGATGGCAGGATACTTGAAAGCTATTCATTACAGGTAAATGAAAGTTCGCTGACAGGAGAGTCAGCAAGCGTTGATAAGGTAAGCAGTGTTATAGATGATGAATGTCCTCTTGCTGACAGGGTAAATATGGTTTATTCAGGAAGTCTTGTGTCATATGGAAGGGCAAAGGTGCTTGTGACTGAAACTGGTATGAATACACAGATGGGACATATAGCAGCCCTTATGAATAATACAAAGGAAAAAAAGACACCACTTCAAAGAAGTCTGGACGACTTTGGAAAGAAACTGGCATTTATAATTATGATAATATCTGCCATAGTTTTTATATTAAGGCTTATACAGAAAGAACCTGTTATTGACTCACTTATGTTTGCAGTGGCACTTGCAGTTGCGGCGATACCTGAAGCGCTCAGTTCAATAGTAACTATAGTTCAGGCAATGGGAACACAGAAAATGGCGGCAGATAACGCTGTTATGAAAGAATTAAAGGCGGTTGAGAGCTTAGGCTGCGTATCAGTCATATGTTCAGATAAGACAGGAACACTCACACAGAATAAGATGACAGTTCAGGATGTGTATATAGATGGACACTGCATAAAGCCGGATGAGCTTGATCTTGGCAGACAGCTTCACAGATACCTCATATATATATCAGTACTTAGCAATGATTCATCCATACAGGACGGAAAAGGAATAGGCGACCCGACAGAATACTGCCTTTTAGAGATGGCAAGAAAAGCTGGTCTTGAAAGGTATGGAATTCTTGAGGATGACATAAGAAGAATAATTCCAAGAATGGAGGAGATACCATTTGACTCAGACAGAAAGCTTATGAGTACAAGGTGCAGGCTTCATGGAGTTCCTATGGTGCTGACAAAGGGAGCAGTAGATGTGCTTCTTGACAGGACTATAAATATAATGGAAGGTGAGAAGGTAAGACCGATAACTGATAAAGATAAGCAGGCTATATTACAGTGTAACAGACATTTTTCAGAAAATGGATTAAGAGTGCTCGCATTTGCAATAAAAGAAACTGCCGAGGATGAGAAACTGACAGCAGATAATGAGAACGGATATACATTTATAGGGCTTGTATCTATAGAAGACCCACCAAGAAGTGAGTCAGCAATGGCGGTTAAAGAAGCTTCAGATGCTGGTATAAAGACGGTTATGATAACTGGCGACCATAAGGTTACGGCAGTGTCTATAGCTAAAAGGATAGGTATATATAAGGATGGAGATATGGCACTTACAGGTCAGGAGCTTGATGCCTTAAGTGATGAGCAGTTAGATGCTGTTATCGAAAATGTTTCGGTGTATGCAAGAGTGTCGCCAAAGGATAAGATAAGGATAGTCGAACACTGGCAGAAAAGAGGCAATATCGTGGCTATGACAGGTGATGGTGTAAATGATGCACCAGCCCTTAAAAAAGCCGACATAGGTGTTGCGATGGGAATAACGGGAACAGAGGTGTCTAAGGATGCTGCAGCTATGATACTTTCGGATGATAACTTTGCAACTATTATAGGTGCAGTTCTTAACGGAAGAAATGTATACAGAAATATTAAAAATGCCATACAATTTCTGCTTTCAGGTAATCTTGCGGCGATAATAGCGGTGCTGTTCTGTTCGATAGCCTCACTTCCAGTACCTTTTAAGCCGGTTCATCTGCTTTTTATCAATCTTTTAACAGATTCACTGCCTGCGCTTGCGATAGGAATGGAGCCGGTAGACAAGAGCCTTTTAAAAGAGAAGCCAAGAAATCCGAAGGAGGGAATACTTACTAAGGACTTTCTTATAAGACTGGCATTTTACGGGGGACTTATATCGGTAAGTACACTTACAGCGTTTTATATAGGGTTAGGCACTGACAGCGGATTAGCAAGTACTATGGCGTTTGCAGTGCTGACACAGGCAAGGTTATTTCACGGCTTTAACTGTAGAAGTGATAAATCGCTTGCAGCAATTGGCATTAAAAGCAATATGTGGAGTGTCGGTGCATTTGTTCTTGGAACACTTCTTCTTATGCTGGCACTTATGCTTCCAGTGTTAAGACCATTTATGGAGGTATCGGCACTTGATATGACACATATAGGTTATATAGCTGTGTTATCGGTTATACCTACTGTAATAATACAGATAATTAGGCTTATAAGAGGAAAATAATTAACTTATTGATGAAAATTTGATAAAAAATATTGATTATAACAACACAACTGGTATAATTATAAAAGCAATAATTAAGGAGTTGTGATGAATAATTTTTACTATAAAGAAGGAATTACATTTATTAATGATGAAGACACAGCTATATCCAATGATATACAGAAGATGGTTGTAGATACACTTGTCAGAAATTCGGCAGTAGGGGTTGTAAGCGGATTTTATGAGGAAGGGTATCCTATATATTTTATAAGCCAGTTTGCGCTTGCCAGTGTGGGATATGACTCTTATACTTTAAAGAATGAGATGGGTGGAAAGTATATAGAGTGTGTATGTCCCACGGACAGGGCGTATTACAGCCGTTTTATGGAATGGAAGGGTGATGCGCCAAAGGAAATCGAATACAGGGTAAAGAATAGTAAAGGCGAGTATATATGGGTCAGGGATGTAAGGGATGATTATGAAGCAGAGGACGGAAGAAGACTGTGGATTAGTTCAATACGTGTCATCCAGAATGAACATATGGCAAGGAAGGAGTTTATATCGACTATTTCGCATGATATAAGGTCGCCGCTCAATGCTATTATGGGTATGGCACAGCTTGCAGGAAAGAACATTAATTCCAAAGAAAAGGTGCAGTCTTATATTGACGGTATAATTACATCGGCAGAAAAGTTTATGTACCAGATAAGTGAAGTACTTGATATGAATGAGTTAGAAACGACTGTCGCGCGCCTTGAAGAAAAGGAATACAATATATGCAGTCTTGCCGATAGTGTGATAAAGGGCTGTAGTGCAGCTGTTAAGGCGCGCGGACAGCAGATTGTGACAGATTACTCTGGAATAACTGATAAGAATGTTATATGTGATGGCAGAAATATATCCAAAGTGTTAGACGGTCTTATAAGTAATGCATCGGAATATTCACCTAAAGGTTCGTGTGTAACGATAAAAGTAGTACAGAAGGATAACAGTACATATGAGTTCAATGTTATTGATGAGGGTGAGGGAATTCCTTATTATGAGGTTGACAGACTGTTTGAGCCATTTGAGAGAATACAGGATGCGAGGTCGGCAGCAGATGGTACACATATGGGACTTGGACTTTCTGTTATTAAAAGCATAGTGGAACTTATGAATGGCACGATAAGTGTTAAAAGCGGTACTGGAAAAGGTTCGTGCTTTACAGTAAGGCTTATGCTTAAGGCAGCCGTAAGCGATGAGTGTGTAACGGATAAGCAGCCTGCAATGGTTCTTATAGTTGAGGATAACCAGAAAAATGCAGAGATAATGCAGGAATTTCTCGCTCTTGAGGATATAGGTTCGGATATTGCCTACAACGGAGCTGAGGCAGTTGATATGTATGAAAGTACTAAGGGCAGAAAGTATGATGTTATACTTATGGATATACATATGCCTGTTATGGATGGTTACGAGGCTGCAAGAAGGATAAGACAGTTAGAGGAAGTAACCAATATTACAACGCCAGTAATAGCAGTTACGGCAGATTCGCTTCCAGAGGATATTAATCAGGCTATGAAAAGCGGTATGAATGGGCATGTTTCAAAGCCTGTTGATTATGATGAATTAGTTGACATAATAAGAAATGCAAAGCGAGGTTAGGAATGTTTAGCAGCAGATATAAAGAACCGGTCAGGCTTATAGCACTCGACCTTGACAGAACAACATTAACGTCAGACGGACATTTATCAGAAGCTAATAAGCAGGCGATAATGCTGGCTGTCATCAAGGGTATTCATGTGTGTATAGCAAGCGGACGTGCATTTGACACGCTTCCGGAGGAGGTAGTATCTATCCCCGGAATAGAATATGCGATTACAAGTAATGGCGCGGCTGTATATGAGATAGCAGATAAAAAATGTCTTAACTCTTATGTTTTAAAACCATCTTCAGTAGATAAGATTATTAGTAATACTATAGATTATCCAGTCACATATGAAGCATTTATAAGGGGAAAGGCTTATGCTTCAAAGGAGTATATGGACGACCCTGTAAAGTTTGGCGCAACACCTAAAGCCATAGAATACGTAAGAAGCACAAGAACTCTTAAAGAGGATATAACTGGCTTTATATATGAACATAAGTATGAGCTAGACAGTATAGATATAGTGCTTGATGATGATGAGCTTAAGCGCAGGATAATAGAAGAGTTGTATAGAGTTGATGATGATATATATATAACAAGCTCAGTTAAGCAGCTTATAGAAATATCATATAAGGATGCCGGAAAGAAGTCGGGTGTGAAGTTACTTTCTGAAAGACTTGGAATTGCAAGGGAAAATATAGCGGCATTCGGTGATGCTGACAATGACTGTGATATGATTGAATATGCAGGTGCCGGGATTGCCATGGGTAATGCATGTGAGTCTTTAAAGGCTGCGGCTGATTATGTGACACTGTCTAATGATGAGGACGGGCTGGCGTATGCTTTTTATAATATACTTGGAATTGGTTATTTTGTTGATGAAAATCAGAGAAAAGCTTCACAAAGCACTTCATATTTTGAATTCCAGAAGGGGCATTACACTACATGCTGGTGTGAGAATTCAATAAATATCTGTACATGGCTGTGGGATGAGTATGAAATGTCAGGGCTTATACGTCAGGTTATTAAAGATTTTGATTACTATGGAATAACAGAAGTTACAAAAAAACAGTGGAACAGGCTTGTTGAATTAAGTAAAGCAACTTCGGCTAAGGCAGAACCGATACTTATGGAGGCGGCTTCGTGGGCTGAGGAATGTTTTAAGGAGAATGAAGTCTTTACTATTATTGGGATGTAATACGATTGTATTTGCGGGTTGATTAATTGGCAGAAAATGTGTATTATATAGTATTGTGTTGTTTTATTATGACAGATAATCAGGAAGTCATATTGTATTAAAGCAGTGATTATCCAGTAAAGTTCACTTGCTTAAAACAGATATAAAATAGATAAACGGAGGATTAATATGGATAACCAGAAGTTAGCAGAGTTATTGTTTCCAGAGGTAGTTAATACACCAGAGTATTATGAGGAGAAGTTTCCATACAGAAAGCTTCCTAATAAGGCGGAAGTTACACGTATGGCACCTAGCCCTACAGGTTTCATTCATCTTGGAAACCTTTACAGTGCGCTTGCAGATGAGAGAATTGCCCACAGAAATGGCGGTGTGTTCTATCTTAGAATAGAAGATACAGACGAGAAGAGAAAAGTTGACGGTGCTGTTGAAACAATCATCAACGTATTAAGATATTTTAATATCGAATTCGATGAGGGGGCAGGTTTTGATGACTCTGACCCAAGAAATGCATACGGACCTTATTTTCAGAGACAGAGAGTTGAAATATACCATACATATGCCAAGAGCCTTGTAGAAAGAGGACTTGCTTACCCATGTTTCTGCACAGAGGAGGAGCTTGATAAGGTAAGAGCAAAGCAGGAAGAAGATAAGGTACTTACAGGATACTATGGTGAGTATGCAACATGCCGTAATCTTTCATATGAAGAGATAGAGGCTAATATCAAGGCAGGAAAGCCTTACGTACTCAGACTGCGTTCACAGGGAAGCCCTGACAAGGAAATTACATTTGTTGATGCAATCAAGGGAGAGATTAAGCTTCCAGAAAATATACATGATATTGTACTTTTAAAGAAGGATGGTATTCCAACATACCACTTTGCACATGCAATAGATGACCATCTTATGAGAACAACTGTTGTTGTACGTGGTGGAGAGTGGCTTGCATCAGCTCCTATCCACTATGAATTATTCCACCTTCTTGGATTTAAGATGCCAGCATACGCACATACAGCGCATCTTATGAAGTTTGATGAGGAAACTGGCGGAAAGAGAAAGTTATCAAAGAGAAAGGACCCAGAACTTTCACTTGATTATTATAGAAAGGATGGATATCATCCATACACTATGAAGGTATATCTTCTTACACTTCTTAACTCTAACTTTGAGGAGTGGCATGAGAAGTTCCCTGATAAGGATATTAATGAATTCCCATTCTCTGTAGATAAGATGAGCCAGTCTGGAGCACTTTTCGATAAGGATAAGTTACACAACATTTGTAAAAATGAGTTATCTAAGCTTTCAGAAGATGAGTTATATGATTTCTTATATGACTGGGCTAAGGAAAATGCACCAGAAAATGTAGATATGTGGTTTGCTGATAAGGAAAAAATGTTACAAATTCTCCGCCTGTATATGGGTGTAGGTGCAAAGAGAAGAAGAAAAGATTTTATGTATGCAAAGCAGATATTTGAGCTTATTTCATATTTCTTTGACAGAGCTTCTAATGACGAAAGAGATGAGTTCAGACTTGATGAGGATATGGTAAGCGATATATTAAAGACATATCTTTCGAAGTATGACCACAATGATGATAATTCAGCATGGTTTAACAAGCTTAAGGAAATAGCTGATGAGCATGGTTTTGCATCTGATATGAAGGCATACAAGGCTAATCCTGAAAGCTTCAAGGGTAACGTATCTGATATAGCTGAGGTTGTAAGAATAGCAGTGACAGGACGTGCCAATACACCTGACCTCTGGACTATTGTTCACATTATGGGTGAAGAGCAGATGAAGGAAAGAATACAGAAGTATATAAAGTAATCACCAAAAAGGAGAAATGAGGAATATTATGGGAAGAGAAGATGAAGGTCTTAAGCAGTTAGGAAGTAAGACTAAGTATAGTATGGACTATGCGCCTGAGGTGTTAGAAACATTTGTTAATAAGCACCCTGATAATGATTATTTCGTAAAGTTTAACTGTCCTGAATTCACAAGTCTGTGTCCTATAACAGGCCAGCCAGACTTTGCAACAATATATATATCATATATTCCTGATAAGCTTATGGTTGAGTCAAAGTCACTTAAGCTGTATCTTTTCAGCTTCAGAAACCACGGCGATTTTCACGAGGACTGCGTGAATATCATTATGAAAGACCTGATAAAGCTTATGGAACCAAGATATATAGAGGTGTGGGGAAAGTTCACACCACGCGGAGGCATATCTATAGATCCTTACTGCAATTATGGCAAGAAGGGTACAACATTTGAAGAAATGGCAAGACAAAGACTTATGTGGCACGATATGAATCCGGAAAAAGTGGATAACAGATAATAAAAGATAATAGAGCACAGGCTTCATCTGATGTAGATTGGATGAAGCCTGTTTTTTGTTTTTTTGGGGTTCTTTGTCAGGGGGGTTAGGTTTAGAACCATGAATGTTACTGTTCAGAGTCAATCTTGAAAATGCTGCGTGTTTCCTTGATGCAGCGTATATGACATATAAAATCTGATAATATATATTGCTTTTTTTAAAATGTAGTGTTATTATAATAGCACGTAGTAATCAAAACCACATAGCAAAGTAACTAAAACTTTAATATTTGTTTTGGTTTGCTATATAAAGGATTGGAGGAATGGTATTATGGAAAAGCTTAAGGAAAATGTTTCACATAGGAAGATAAAAGAACCGGGAAGTGCTATTACACATTTTATTGCGATGATTATGGCGATTTTTGCAGCAACACCACTTATTATAAAGGCATTGTCAGCACCGGATATGATACATGTTATATCATTGTCAATATTTATAGGAACTATGATTCTTTTATATGCGGCAAGCACAACTTATCATACAGTTGATGCAACACCAAAGATTAACAGAATTCTTAAAAAACTCGATCACTGTATGATATCAGTTATGATTGCAGGTTCATACACTCCTGTGTGTCTTGTTGTGCTTCATAACACTACCGGTTATGCACTTCTTGCACTTGTATGGGGAATAGCAGTTGTAGGTATAATATTTAAGTTATGCTGGGTTACATGCCCAAGATGGATATCATCATCACTTTATATAATCATGGGCTGGGCATGTGTTTTATCATTTACACAGATTATCAATGCACTTCCAAGAGCTGCTTTTATGTGGCTTCTTGCAGGCGGAATTATATACACTATAGGCGGAGTTATATATGCGCTTAAGCTAAAGGCATTTAATGCTAATCATAAGTACTTTGGTTCACATGAGATATTTCATCTTTTTGTTATGGCAGGAAGCATATGCCACTTTGTTATGATGTTTAATTATGTTGCAGTTCTGCCTATTCATTAATTGCCAAGTTACTAATGGGATAGGAAATGATTACCAGAGATAAACGATTGCACACCATAGTCATAATAATTAAAGATAAACTAAGAATGTTCTTAATGTCAGAAATATAGGTATTAAGAACATTTTTGTTTTAAATGTTAGTTATATCTTTGTTGTTTGTTAATACACAGTATGCGGATACCGATAATTATGTTAAACTAATAAAAAGACCAGCTGACATTACTGACAATGCCAGTTGGCATTATATATTATCGGTGTATTGAATATTTTAATATATCCAGATATCTGTATAATTGACAATAAGCTATCTTAAGTAGCTATAGACATTCTCTATTAAGTGTGCAGGATATATGCGGAATATGAGTGGATATATCCTGTACGGAGTGTGATTATAATTAGATGATAAGAGGACTATGATAATGAAAACAAAGGATATTACACTTACAGGTCTTATGGCGGCACTTATATTTATAGGAACATTTTTCTTTAAAATTCCTTCACCGTTCGGATATAATCATTTTGGTGATGGTTTTATGCTTCTTACAGTGTTTATGCTTGGTTATAAAAAAGGCGCATTTGCAGGTGCTATCGGAGCAGGTCTTGCAGACCTTATAGGCGGCTATACTGTGTGGGTACTTCCTACGATTGTCATAAAGGGTATGTGGGCGCTTATTATTGGTTTATTTATGGTGAAGCTTGGAAAGAATAATAAGATTATGTCATATGTTGGTGTAGGTGTCGGAGCAATATTCCATATATGTGCTTATACATTAGTGAGAATATTTGTGTATGGTATATCGGCTGCATTAGTAGCTCTTCCGGGACTTATATTCCAGACAGTAAGCGGAGTTGTGATATTTGCTGCGTTATATGTCTGTGTTTCCAAGGCTGGAATTAAAAAGGTGTTTGCAAATTAAATATAATAAAATATAAAATGTGGAAATGACATACTTTGAGTATATGTCCGGATGGGATATATACTCAAAGTATGTCATTTTTTACAAAAAAACGGTTATTTTTTACATTGTACGTTTCTTATTGTCCTTTTATGTTATTTTCTATGTAACATAAAAAGTTATATATGGTTACAATTAATAAACTGAGGTGTTTTTATGATTAAAGTTAAGAAGAATAGATGGTGATGGTGTAGCAAGTGTTAGTAATTTTGTTGTTGAATGGGGATATGATTATGCCGGATTAAGGGCTAATTGTGTCGAAGATGATTTGACAGAGCAGACTGGATATTTTAGAGCGTATTAATGTATTGTAATGTTAAAACATATATAACTTTTTATGTGAATTAAATGGAGCTGGTAAAATGAAAAAATACAGGATAGAAATAGGCTTGAGTATAATTCTGTTTATTAGTGTAGTTGTACTTATTGTGAATATTATTATAAAAGCAAATAATGGTGGAAAAGATGTTACCGGAGAAGAAAAGTATACATTACCATCTTCATATAACGGTGAAAATGCAGATGAGTTATATGATAGAATGAAGGCTATAAGTGATGATATATTTAAAAAATATTTTATAAAAGATATTGGTGAAAAGGTTTCATATGTAAGGGCTGTAGAAACTCCCGGTATAAAGGTTGTTGGTGAAAGCGTGGAGAATGTAATTGAAGAAAGACAGGTAAATAAAGTTAATTATCAGAGTGAATATAATGGGAATATAGCACCAGACGGGTATGAATATATAATAGTTAATATTACTGTATATAATGATGGCGCCTATAAAAGAATAGTTAACCTGAGTGATATGAGCCTTGAATATAATATTGACTGGAGTACATCTTCATATTTGTCAGATGAGAATTATGGGGAAATGATTTACAGGGAATATGATGAAAATATGCTGTTTTATACATCCAGAATAATCAGCGAAAGAGAAAAAAAGATAGAAAATATAGTCACAGATGAAGATACAGGGGAAGTATACATAGATGCTGGTACAAGTGTTACATATAATGCCGTGTGGCTGATTAAAAAAGAACATGAACAGAGTCTTGTGATTAAAAAATTATATAATAAAAAACAGAGATATAATACGGATTATATAATAAAAATAAGTTAATTATGATGGGATATGTTTGTACGCATAAGGAGAAAATATGTTAAATGTAATAAAGATAGAATTAAAAAGAGCAATTATAAATAAGAAGTTTGTAATAGTAATTCTTTTGGGATGCATTATGGCAGTACTTGCATTTGTTGATACTCCGGGATTTACGATTGCCATTAACTGGTATAAGTATATGCATAATGACGAAATGGCTTCTATGATAATTAATAAGATGAATGAAGTGGATACACCACTTGAAATATGGATGCCAAGATATGGCGCATCAAGTACATTTTATAATGTATGGATTGCAGTATTACCGATACTGGCGGTTATTCCATATGCTACGGAATATTTAAAGGAGAAAAAGAGTGGACTTATTAATCAGTTTATGGTGCGTATGACAAAGAAAAAATATTATATGTCAAGATATATAGTAACATTTATATCAGCAGGACTTGTAGCAGTTATACCATTAGTGTTCAATCTTATGGTAGTTATGTGCTTTCTTCCATGGGGAACGCCTATCCGTGCTACGGGATTATATCCAGTAGTTACAGGGAATGTTTTTGAGAATGTATTTTATAATTATCCGTTACTGTACGTTATTATTTATCTTATATATACATTTGTTGAATTCGGATTGTTATCGTGCATATGTCTTACATGTGTATATATAGAAGATAACTGGTTTGCAGTAACGCTGACACCTTTTATACTATATTTTTCAGAACATGTATTTCTGACGATTGGTCTGGGACTTAAACATATGTCATTACTTGGGTTGGCTAATATGTATAATGTTTATATAAATAATATTAATATACTTATTATACAACTGGCAGGGCTTTTTATTGTAAATATGCTGTTTTTTATAAGAGTCAGAGGGGATGTGCTATAAGAATGAAAAATAAAAAAATATCAGTTAATAAAATATCTGCTGGATTAATGATTGGTGTAATTCTTGTTATGGCTATAAGAATTGCTTATGTAAATATTACATATCCCAGTACTGATATAAAGATAATTAAAAATAGTGACACACTATATAAAAAAGACTATTCAGTAAAGGTACTGTCAGCAACGGATTATACAAGGGATGAGTGGAGTGACAGGATTGGACAGCTTGGTATTCTGCATGAGGAGAATGTATATAATATTCAATATTATAAAGAGGAAAAAGCTTCTGATACACAATATCAGGTATTATATAATCCCAGGGATAATTATAGTGTCATAGAACTTGAACTTGAGATAACCAATACTTCTGATAAAGAGTTGTATCTTGAAATGTCTGATTTATTCAATCTTGAACAGGGGATAAATACAACACCAGAATATATAAATGATTATTACACCTCAGCCTTAAATAAAAATGTATATGATAAAGATATAGATATCAGCCTTAGTTCTTACGAAACTGGAAAGTACATACTTGTATATATATGCAATAACTATAGTACTGACTATTATATCCAAAGTATAGAACTTGGTAATTATCAGGTTATGAAAGTACTGCCAGTACAATAAAAAGGGGATGTTGTGTATGCGAAAAGCTTATGTGAAAAATAATCAGGCAGCTTTATATGGAATAATGTTAAGAGAAGTATTTATTATGTATATTATAATATCAGTTTCTATTATAGTTTCAGCATATATGATATATAACCAGATGGAAAATATGAGTCTTATATATAGCTGTGCGCTTGATGGAATTGTTGTGTGGTGTACATCAAGTATGCTTAATCTTGGACTGCTTCCGGTCATTATTTCAGTATTTTTACATATGCATTATGATATATATATGAGAAATGTATGTGTTATAAAACAGAAAAGCAGAACCGGAATGTGGTTTAATGAGCAGAAACTGTCACTTATCATATGTGCTGTTGTATTTACGTGGTCTATGATACTGTCTTTTGTGCTGGCATATATTATGAATAAGGGAAACATATATGCGAATGTATCAGATGATTTATTTTTTACTAACACATATTATGGAATAATGTTAAATCAGTGTACAGATATTCAGGCAGGTCAGGAAACACTCATACCTGCAATTAATATAGTGTGGGTCATAATCAGAGTGTGGCTTATAAATATGTTACAGTTGTATATGGTTGTTATGGCAGCAGATGTCATATACTGGCTGTCTGGAAAAAGACTGTTTTCGACAATAATCTTAAGTGCTATGTGTATGATAACTGCAATATTTCCAAAGTCCAGAAGATATGCTTATGTTTTAGGAATAAAGGTTAAAGCGTATTCTTATTATCTGGAGGTACTTAATATTAATGTATGGCTTAAACATATATTTATAATGCTGGTAATTATATTATTAACGAATGTTGTGATGTCGTTTGTTGTGAAAAATAAAGATATGGTAATGTGATAAATTAAAATAAAGATGCCAGGGTCAAAAGGTCTAATCCCACATGAGCTTGCTCATAAGTGGGTGAAAGACCTTGGGACCCGCCCCAATATGAGCATAAAAGTGGGATGACAATCCCGCGATATGCGAATATTGGGTAGAATTGTGGGAGTGCGTAGCACGAAACAATACGTAGGCATCAAAGTCTGGGATTTTGACAATGATATAAAATAAATAAAATATTGTAACAGAATGTAAGCTGGATAATCCGTGTATGCAGGAGATGAGTAGATAAAAATGATTGGATACAGTACCAAAAATAAAATTATATATGTTATACAATTAGTATTTATCATTGCTATATCAGTCAGCGGTGTTATATATACACGAAAATATTGTGATATGCAGCAGGGAATGTGTATGTATTCATATATGGATATATATATTAATTCTGTCTGCACTGATATTAATGTTATAGCCGCTTCGCAGATATTTTTAATTATTTATCTTATCAATATGGATTATATTCTGTCACCCAATATAATTGTAAGATTAAATGAACGTGAAAATGTATTATGGAGAATATTAAGAAGTGGAGCGGCAGAGTCCTTGTTATATGGAATAATTTCACTTATAGTATGTGTTCTGACGGGGACATTAATGAAAGAACAATATTCATCAGGAAGAATTTGCAATTATGACATGCTTAATAGTATATATTATATGTTTACAGGAAAAACGGATGCTCATATATCATTAGCAGTGTTAAGGGTAGCCGCTATTCTTATATGCAGTATATTTTTAAGATATATTATTGGAATAATAGTGAGTTTAATAGTCAGAAAAAAGAGCTATATACTGGTTATAAGTATAATTATAAATGTGTTATTATCAGTCAGTAATATATTTAATATAAATGGGGAAACGCAGTATTTTATTTATAAAATATATACAGATACTACAGAAAGCCTGATTGCTTTATCGGTGATGATGATTGTCATAATTGTATGTATCATATCAGCAAAGATACTTATAGGCAAAAAAGACTGGATATAGAAATAAAAAAAGCACTAATGGAGGTGTTATACAATGAATATAATATCAGATAAAGTATATCGGAATACATATGTATATTATATTAAAAGAGTTGTAATAAGAAGTATACCTGTGTATGTAATAGCGTTATTGCTTGGTGTAATGGTATGTGTATATTATAAGGGAAGTTATTCATCTTATTACAGCAGTAATGCTTCTATTAAAAAACAGCAGAGTGAATATGAAGATTATCAGGAAAATATGGGTAAACCGTTAAAGATGGGTGATTATATGCTTTATATATTTAAGGGAATTGAACCTGTAGATAAAAATATGTCAGCAGATAAAAAGATTGAACTTCCCGTTACATATCTTGCAATAGTTATAATGTGTGCATTTATTGTCGGGATTAATGTGGGAGATAAGGACGATTATGTAGTGTTGTGTTTTTCAAAGTCAAGGAGAGTGTGGCTTACTGGTAAGCTTTCCGGTATGTATATTGGCGGAATTATAATAATTATGGAGCTGCTTTTAGTGGCGGCTGTAATCTCAGGAGGAAAAACAGGCTTTGCAAGCTATGACACTGCATATCTTGTGAGATATGATTATAATAGGATGACCAATTTTTTTGCGGTAATGGCAGCAATATTTAGTATGGTTATGTCGGTAGTTATGCTTATTACATTACAGTTTATGATATCGGTTGTAATTGGACAGATAGAAGGATATATAAGTATAATCGCATTATCTGTGGCAGCTATATTTATTAATTCATCTCTTATACCGGGTAATGGGTTGATGCTTATAAGATACAGTTATTTCTTAAGTGGAGGATATAATGTTATATTTATATGCGTATATGCTATAATAGTTACCATTATTTCTTATGTGGTAAGTAACATATATATGAAACAAAAAGATATATTATAAAAGTTCTGTTTTTGCATAAATGTAAGACAGTCAAAAGAAGCACAGAAATGGGGATTAAATATGAATAATATGAGGATAGCAGTCTGTGATGATGAAAAACAGATAGTTGAGCATATAGAAAAACTGATTATAAGATACGCCAATTCTTTTAATATGGTTATTAATACAGATATATTTTTAGATGGACAAATGCTTATATCAGAGCTTTCCAGTGGAGTTCATTATGATATTGTTATTCTTGATATATGTATGCCTGAAAAAAGCGGGATTGACATAGGTGTATATATAAGAGAAGTTATGAACGATAATATATCACAGATTATATATATATCATCAGAACGACAATATGCAATGGAACTTTTTAAGGTACAGCCGCTGGACTTTCTGATCAAACCGGTTGAGTATGACAATCTTGTAAATGTGTTAAATAAGGCAGTGCATTTGCTTGGAATATCTAATAATGTTCTTACATATGAAAAAAATTCATCGATAAACCGTGTATTACTGTCAGATATAAGATATATTATGAGCAGTGGCAGGAAGATAATAATTAAGTTCGCTGATGGCGGACAGGACTCATTTTATGATAGTATGGACAGGATATATGACAGCCTTAAGGATAATTATTTTATAAGAGTGCATAAGTCATATATTGTTAATTATAATTATGTCAGGAAGATATATGCGTCAAAGGTGATAATTGATAATGGCGAAGAAATACCAGTAAGCAGGAACAGGCGTGGTGAGATAAATAGAATATGTATGCAATAACAGTAGTTTTATTAATTACAATGCAGTTAATGTTTATTAACCTGATTGTACATAGAATATGTGATTATGAATATAAGGCAGTAAGATGTATACTTGTAAATGTTATAAGTGTGGTTGTACTGTCTGATGCAATAATTATTGATAAGGGATTATGGTGTCTGATCGCAGCTAATGTATTAGTGTTTTTAATATTTGCATTTGCAATGAGTGCAAAAAGCAGTGTGAGAGCAGTCGATACCAAATATAATTATATTGAATATAATAAGGCGGATTTTTTATATCTTGTAAAGCTATATACAATATCAGTTGTCACAGCTATAGTTGTTATGCTTCTTATAACAGCAGGAAGTAATGAAATGCTATGGTATTATGATAAAAAACCGCTTATAGGCATGTGCCTGTATACAATGCTTTTATATAGCAGTTATAGATTATATAGTATGATGTCTGAATACAACAGATATGTGATAGGTTATACATTTATGATTACTATATATACACTGGGAATAATGATAGTTATAAGGTGTTTTACAAAACAATATGATGTGCTTGTAATAATAGTTATATGTATGTATATCGTGCTTGCTGCGGCTATTGAGATAGTGTCAGGAAGGCAGATACGTGATATAGAAAATGACATACTTAATAACCAGAAAGAATTTTATGCGGAACAGATGACTGTGGTAGAGGAAGCCGATAGAAGAACAAGGGCTATAAGACACGATATGAAGAACCATATAAATGTTATAGAAAGCCTTCTTAAAAATGGTAGAACCAAAGAACTTCAGGAATATATAGAAACAATGCGTGCGGATGTGTATGAGTTATCCAATAAGATAAATACGGGTAATTTCGAGATAGATGCAGTTATTAATAATAAGATAAGTATTATGGGTAAGCTTGGCATAAGACTTGAGGATAATATTGTAATACCTGAAAATATGGAATTTGAGCCTTATGATATGGTTATTATTATAGGTAATCTTCTTGATAATGCAGTTGATAACTATAATAACCAGCATACTGTTAATAATGAATATGGTGGTTATAGTAATGGTATTGATAATGGCGATTGCATAAAAAAAGAGAATTTTAATGATAATTTAATCAGTCTTACTATGCGTTATAATAAGGGAATGTTAAAGCTGACTGTTACAAACAACTGTAACAGAATAAATGAAGCTGATACATATGAATATCATAACAGGAGAATACTTAGTAGTATTACAACGGCAAAAAAAGATAAGAAAAATCACGGATATGGTCTTAAGAATGTATATCGCATAGTCCGGAAATATAATGGAAGTATGATGGTAAAAAGAGAAAAGGACAGGTTTACTGCGGAAGTTGTTATAATAGAGGAGTAAAATAGCAGCTTATATATTAATGAGCATATTTTATGGAAAGTACTTTGAAAAATACATCATATATATAGAAAATTATAAGTTATTATGCTATCCTTTTAAGCTGTGTCGTGTATGCTGTATACAATATGGCACGGACAAAAAGATAAAAGATGATGAAAGAAAAGGAAAGTATATTATGTTATTAACAGATGTTGCGAAAGTGGCAGAAGCGGCAAAGAATAAGGCAGAGCTTTGCAACAACCACTTTGGAAAGTACTTTATGAGAGCGGTTATGGCGGGATTTTATATAGTTGTTGCAACTATATTATCCAATGTAAGTGTAGCAGTGCTGTATTCTACATATCCGCAGTTTGGAAAGCTGTTAGGGGCGTTTTTATTCTCACTTGCCATAGTTCTTGTGGTATTCTTAAATGGTGAGTTATTTACAGGTAATAATTTCGTTATGGCAGTAGGAGTGTATAATAAAACTGTATCAGTTAAGGATATGGTTAAAGTGTGGGTTGTAAGTTATGTTGGAAATTTTGTTGGGGCTTTTTTATTATCAGCGATGTTTGTATATAGTAAGGCTTCACACGCTATAATGGTAGATTATTATAACAGCTTTATATATTCAAAAATATCAGCAGGTGTGCCGGAGCTTTTACTTAGAGGAATTCTTTGCAACTTCCTTGTATGTATGGCAGTGCTTGTTGGAACTAAGTTAAAGAGTGAAAGCGGAAAGCTTATTATTATGTTTTGCATTATAATGTCATTCGTAGTTGCCGGTTTTGAACACTGTATAGCTAATATGAGTACATTTTCTATAGGATATATGCTGCTTGGCAATATTGGAACGACGGCAGTTATAAAAAGTATGCTTGCTGTTACTATTGGCAATATACTTGGTGGGGCGGTGCTTCTTGGAGTTCCAGTACAGGTTATGAAGGCAGAACACTAGTATTATATGTTTAAGACTTTTGTAATAATGCAAAAGTCTTTTTTTACACATATACGGAAGTTGTGTTATAATGAACAAAGTTTTAAAGAAAGAGGATATAAACTGATGAAGGAAAATCTGAAAAAATTAGCCAGATATTATAAACCATATCTTGGTACATTTATATTAGATATGATACTTGCCATGATGTCAGCGGCAGTGGCACTTGTAATTCCGCTTGTAGTAAGATTTATAACATCCAAAGTGGCATATATGTCAGCAGATGAGGCTTTAAAGAATATTACTATTATAGTTATAGTGCTTTTTATTCTTGTGCTTATCCAGTGGGGATGTAATTATTATATATCCAATTATGGACATGTCATGGGTGCTAAGATTGAGTATGATATGAGAGCGGAGATATTTAATCATTACCAGAAGCTTTCGTATTCGTTTTATGATGATCAGAAGGTAGGACAGCTGCTTTCAAGAATAACATCAGATTTGTTTGATATAACAGAGCTTTTACATCATGGTCCGGAGAATATTACTATATCACTTATAAAGATAGTTGGGGCACTATGTATTTTAAGCTCTATAGATTTAAGGCTTACGCTTGCAGCATTTATCCTTGTTCCGGTTATGCTTGTGTTTGCATATTTCCTTAACAAGAGAATGAAGACGGCATTTAAAAGAAACAGAGTTCGTATAGGGGAGATAAATGCGCAGATAGAAGATAATCTTTCTGGTATAAGGGTTGTAAAGTCTTTTGCCAATGAGGATATAGAGTGTGAAAAGTTTAAAAAGGGAAATGATGCCTTCCTTGAGGCAAAGAGAAACAGCTATCATTATATGGGAACATACAATGCCGGTCTTACAGCATTTACAACTATGATTAATGTTATAGTCATAGCAGTTGGCGGTGCAGGTATAACAAAGGGCTGGGTCAATCTGACTGATTTTGTTACATTTTTATTGTATATCAATATATTTACAGAGCCGGTTAAAGTACTTATCGACTTTACAGAGCAGTTCCAGAACGGATATTCCGGATATGAAAGATTTCTTGAGATATTGTCGGTTGAACCAGAGATTAAGGAAAAGCCAGATGCGAAAGAACTTAAGGATGTTAAGGGAGAGATAACATTTGACAATGTATCGTTTAAGTATAAGGATGGCAGTGATGAGGTGCTTTCAGGTATTAATCTTAACGTAAGACCAGGCGAATATGTCGCACTTGTTGGTCCATCCGGAGTGGGAAAGACAACATTATGTTCTCTTATACCAAGGTTTTATGAGGCAACTGGTGGAAGTATAAGAATAGATGGTACTGATATAAAGGACGTTACATTAAAAAGCTTAAGAGACCATATAGGTGTTGTACAGCAGGATGTCTATCTGTTTATGGGAAGCATAAAAGAAAATATAAGATATGGAAGACCAGATGCTACAGATGAAGAAGTTATAGCTGCTGCTAAGCTTGCCAATGCGCATGAGTTCATTGAGTCATTTGAAAATGGATATGATACGGATATTGGACAAAGAGGTGTTAAGCTTTCCGGTGGACAGAAGCAGAGACTTTCTATTGCAAGGGTATTTCTTAAGAATCCACCTATACTTATATTTGATGAGGCCACCTCAGCACTTGATAATGAAAGTGAGCAGATAGTCCAGGAATCTTTAGAGAAGCTTGCTAAAAACAGGACTACACTAGTCATAGCACACAGGCTTACAACTATAGAGAACGCTGAAGAGATACTTATGCTTACAGAAGAAGGCATTAAGGAACGTGGTACTCATAAGGAGCTTATGAAGCTTGATGGTGAATATGCACATATGGTAAAGATTCATCAGAAATAATCATGTTCATATAAAAAAACAATAATTTAATGGAAAAGTGTGCTTTGTTATAGTATAGTAATAAAGTACACTTTTATTATTATAGAATAGAGATATATTAGCTTGAGAATGGAGATTATTATCATGGAAATGTGGGATATATATGATGCTGATAAGAAAAAGACAGGCAGACTTATGAAAAAAAATGACTGGTGCTTAAAGGATGGTGAATATCATCTTACGGTACTTGGTGTTATTAAAAGACCTGATGGAAAGTTCCTTATAACGCAGAGAGTTATGACTAAGGCATGGGCACCAGGCTGGTGGGAAGTATCAGGAGGTGCGGCACAGGCTGGTGAGGAGTCATTTGATGCTGTAAAGCGTGAAGTACACGAGGAAACCGGCATTGATGTATCAGATGCAGATGGAGGTTATGTATTTACATATAAAAGAGAAAATCCTGGCGAAGGAGATAACTACTTCGTGGATGTATACAGATTTATAAAGGATGTCAGCGATGAGGATGTACATATACAGACAGAAGAGGCTCTTGGCTACAGATTTGTGACTAAAGAAGAGATTGAAAATATTGCTGCAAAGGGAGAATTTCTTCACTATGACAGTATAAAGCAGGTATTTGAAGATTAATGTAACGGGGTAAAATGAGATATTTTGGCATATATTATTAGTCATGTCAGAAGGTTATTTATGGAGATGTAAGTATGAATTATAATGACATAGAGGGGAAGGAAAAGTATGTAGTGTCTGCATATGAGGCAGATGCTAACAGATATTCTATTAAGTGCCAGTTTCTTACTATGATATTTCCGTTCATAACGTGGGTGCTTAACTGTGCTGGTATATTTACAGTTGAGGGAAAGCTTATGTTTATGAGCCTTTTGTTATCATTTGTAGTAACAGTACTTAATGTGGTTGTATGTTCTGTGCTTGGCATGGAGAATAAGATTACAAAGTATTGTGCCATGGCTGGAATTGTTATTGCTATATTTATACAGGCTTCGCTGCTTACTTATCATATGTATCTGCTTATTGTTCTGCCGGTAATATATTCTCTGCAGTATGGCCAGAGGAAGATGGTATATTATACATATATACTTAGTATAATAGGTCTTGCGATATCTGTGTATGTCGGCTATTATGATGGTCTGTGTGATGCGAATATGGTAGTTCTTACAAGAGGCACGATAGATGAATATGTTGATATAACAGGAACTATGTTTAAGGCGGCTCCTGCGAACAGTAATCCGGCATGGACACTTTTTATATATTTTATAATTCCAAGATGCATGCTTTTACTTGCTGTATTGCTTATGGTTATACATATATCAGACACGATTGCAAGCAAAGCCGTCAATGAAGAATATCTTAAGCATCTTTCAGAAACAGATGATATGACTAAGGTATATAATAGGAATAAGTATCTTGATATGATAAGGGATTATTATCCACATGTACCGGAGGTTTCAGTTATATTCTGGGATGTCAACGGGCTTAAGCAGACGAATGACAAGATTGGACATGAGAGTGGGGATATTCTTATAAAAGAGATAGCCGCCGCTATAGCAGGTGCAGTCGCAGAGGAAGGTATGGTATACAGAATAGGCGGAGATGAGTTTGTTGCGATACTTGAAAGTACAGATGATGATAAGGTGGAGAGTATCATAGCTAAGTATAACAGTATTGTTGACGATAGGAATAAGAACCGTCTTGATGGTATTAATATATCTGCTGCCGTAGGTAAGGCATTTGGTGAGGGGCACTATATTGAAGATATAGTAAAAAGAGCTGATACCAATATGTACCGTCAGAAGAAAAAATATAAGAACGCAAGATTATAGTGTATAAGCTGACATAAGAATAGAATAATTATTTGCAATAACTAAAAGCACTGATGGAAAGAAGAGTCTTCCCGTTGGTGCTTTTTAATTATGTGCAAATATGAATTGTAAAAATATAATTTTGGTGATATACTATATGTAAGCTTTTGGGGACTTGCATGGCATAGCATAGAGGTTATATATGTTACAAAACATAATGAATAAATAGAAAATATGAACAGGAGAACACATTTATGGTTAAATATCTTAAAAAATACTGGCTGTGGACAATTCTTGCCCCTCTTTTTATGATTGGCGAGGTGAGTATGGACCTTATACAGCCAGAGCTTATGAGCCGTATAATAGATGACGGAGTGTTAGGAATTAATAACGGTGGGGTGGGAAGTCTTGATATAGTGCTTGGCTTCGGACTTAAGATGGTATTATTTGTAGCCATAGGCGGTCTGTGCGGAGTTATGTCGGGCGTATTTGCGAACCTTTCGGCACAGCAGTTTGGTAATGATATAAGAAAAGATGCATTTAAGAGGATAATGTCATTTTCCTTTGAACAGACGGACAGATTTTCGACAGGTTCACTTATAACAAGGGTTACTAACGATATAACACAGCTTCAGAATTTTGTTATGCAGTGTATGAGGGGCTTTGTCAGGACAAGTATGCTTTTTATAGGCGGAATTGTATGCATGATAGGTCTTAATATGCAGTTCGGTGTGGTTATAGCCTGTGCGCTCCCCTTTATAGCCCTGTGCGTGGTGTACTTTATAGCAAAGTCTAATCCCAAGTTTACAGTGCTGCAGAAAAAGCTTGATAAGCTTAACAATGTTATGCAGGAAAATGTGTCTGGTTCAAGAGTTGTAAAGGCATATGTAAGGGAAGATTATGAAACAGAAAGATTTAACAGGGCAAATGATGAGCTTGTCAATACACAGCTTGATGTACTGCTGCTTCTGTCTTATATGACACCTATTATGAATATTATACTTAATCTGTCGGTTGTGGCAGTTATAAAGGTTGGCGGGATACAGGTAGCCGCAGGAAGTGCAACACCGGGAAATGTAATGGCAGCTATTACATATTGTTCACAGGTGCTTAATGCTGTTATGCGTATGACGATGATATTCCAGACAGCATCAAGAGGTGTGGCATCTGGAAAGAGAGTTATGGAGGTGCTTAATTGTGACCCTGCCATAAAGGATGGAGGCTTTGAGGGCGATACAGAGGTGTATGGCAAGGTTGAATTCAGAAATGTATCATTTGCGTATCCGGGTACTAATGGGGCCAATGTTATAGAAGACTTTAATCTTGTCATAAACAAAGGTGAAACTATCGGAATACTTGGTGCTACAGGCTGCGGAAAGACAAGTCTTGTTAATCTTATTCCAAGATTTTATGATGTGACGGCAGGAAGTGTGCTTGTGGATGATGTTGATGTAAGGGATTATAAGCTTTCGGTGTTGAGGGATAAAGTATCGGTTGCGTTGCAGAAGTCGGAGGTATTTAATGCGACAATAGCTGATAATATATCGTGGGGCGCTCCTTATGCTGATATGGAGGAGATAAATAAAGCGGCTGATATAGCACAGGTGACTGAATTCATAAAGAATAAGCCGGATGGTATTAACTCTGTTGTAAGTCAGGGCGGACACAGCTTGTCAGGCGGACAGAGGCAGAGAGTTGCGATAGGAAGGGCAGTTATAAAGCACGCGGAAATACTTATATTTGACGATGCGACAAGTGCCCTTGACCTTAAGACAGAGGCCATGCTTTATAGCCAGTTGGGAAAAAACAGAAAGGATATAACAAAGATTATAATCGCACAGAGAATTGCATCAGTTAAGAATGCAGACAGGATAGTGGTTATGGATAATGGAAGACTTGTAGATGTGGGAAGTCACAGCGAGCTTATGAAGACAAGTGTAATATATAAAGATATATATGATTCACAGTTAAAGAAGTAGAATAATAGTGTAAATATGGAGTTGGGCGTATGAAACAGGAAGAAAGCAGACAGGCGCAGATGAATAATTACAGGGCTTTTGGAAGAAGACCCGGTAACAGGAATATGACAGTTGAGAAGCCACAGGATGGAAAGAAAACGTTAAAAAGACTGTTAGGATACTTTGTGGCGGAGAAGAAAATGCTGGTTATGCTTATGTTAGCAGTGGTTGTTGTAGTTGTATGTTCAGTATATGCACCACGGCTTCAAAGCAATGCCATAGATGCAATAACACAGGGGGAGTGGAAAAGTCTTACTCCTATACTTATAACTATGGTTATAGTATATATCATACATAGTCTGTGTACATTTTTACAGAGTAAGTTAAGTGCTATATTAAGCCAGAATATAGTTGCCAGGATGAGAAAAGACCTTTTTTCGTGTATAGTTAATCTTCCTATTAAGTATCTTGATATGAACAGCCATGGTGATATTATGAGCCGTATGACTAATGATGTCGAAAATATATCAACAACGGTGTCACAGTCAATGAGTTCACTTTTTTCGGGGATACTTACGATTATAGGAACGGTTGTAATGATGGTGGCTTTATGTCCGCAGCTTGCAGTATTATCGTGTGTGACAGTTATACTCACAATAGCGGCAACAAAGTTTTTATCGAAGGCTATGAGGGTATTTTTCAGGAAAAGGCAGGTGTTACTCGGACAGCTTAATGGCAATGTCGAGGAAATGGTGACAGGCTATAAGACAGTTGTTGCGTATAACAGGCAGCAGGCGGTTGTAAGTGACTTTGACGGCGTGTCTGACGAACTTACCAAGGTTGGTATTATAGCAGAAATTCTTGGCGGTTCTATGGGACCGGTGATGAATGTAATCAATAATATAGGTTTCGTTATAATAGCTGCATTTGGAGGTTATTTTGCTATTAACCATATAATATCTATAGGTGTAATATCAGCATTTATAGTGTATGCGAAGCAGTTTGGAAGACCTATAGACGAACTTGCGCAGATATACGGGCAGATACAGACAGCGATTGCGGGTGCTGAAAGAGTATTTGCAGTTATGGATGAGCCACTTGAAGATAAGAGCGGTGATAAGACGATGGATAACTTAAAGGGAGTTATTAAGTTTGAAAATGTAAACTTCTCATATACAGATGATAAGCAGGTGTTATATGACTTTAATCTTGAGGTAAAAGCAGGGCATAAGGTTGCACTTGTAGGTTCAACGGGAAGTGGAAAAACGACAGTAGTCAACCTTCTTATGCGTTTCTATGATGTTGACAGCGGACGTATACTTATAGATGACGTTAATATTAAAGATATAGATTGTGATAATCTGAGAAAAAATACAGCGATAGTACTTCAGGATACAGTGCTTTTTGCAGATAGTGTGAAGAATAATCTTAAGTATTCTAACAGTGAGGCAACTGATGAGCAGATGTATGAAGCAGCACGTATGAGTAACTGTGATAATATGATAAGAAAGCTGCCGGATAAGTATGATACTAAGCTTATGTCAGAGGGTGAGAATATATCACAGGGACAAAGACAGCTTCTATCCATAGCGAGGGCATTTCTTGCGCAGCCTAAGATACTTATATTGGATGAGGCAACATCAAGTGTTGATACAAGAACAGAAAAGCATATACAGGATGCGATGGTTAAGCTTATGAAGAACAGAACAAGCCTTATAATCGCACACAGGCTCTCAACGATACAGGATGCAGACCTTATAGTTGTTATGGATGAGGGAAGGATAGTGGAAACGGGCAACCATAGTGAGCTTTTAGAGAAAAAAGGCAGATATTACCAGCTTTATATGACACAGTTTGCAGGAGAAGCAATTTAGTGCTATAATTATATATTACAAATCTTTAAATACTAAGTGAGTATTATATAGGAGTGATAACTTAATATGCAGAAACACAATATGCGAACAGAGAAGAAATCAAGTATTAAGAACAGCGCAACAAGACTGGTACTTATAGCACTGCTTGTGCTTATACAGACAGGCTGGATGGTATTTCTTATGCTTAAGCTGAATGCTTATTCGACAGCTATTACACTTGCACTTACGTTTATAGCCGTTTTTATTGCGCTTAAGATATTCGGAACCCACGTTAATTCAGCGCAGAGGATGCCGTGGCTTATAGTTATTACGGCTGTTCCATTCTTTGGAATATGTATCTATCTTCTTTTCGGACGTTCTATAGTGACAAAGGGAATGAGAAGACGTTTCAACGGCATAGAGAGCGATATATTAGTGAACAAGCTTAGTCAGGACGAAACGGTAATAGATGAGATAGCAGCAAAGGATAAAGGAATAGCCAACCAGTGTAGGTACATAAGCCATACGGCAAGATATCCGGTGTATAAGAATACGGATGTTGAATATTATGCAGAAGCAGATATAAGCTTTGCGGCACAGATAGAGGAGCTCAAGAAGGCGGAGCATTTTATATTTATGGAGTATCATGCAATAGAGGATGCATTAAGCTTTGAAAGGCTTAAGAAGGTGCTTATAGAAAAGGCGCAGAGCGGTGTTGAAGTAAGGATATTCTATGATGACCTTGGAAGTATATTCTTTCTTAACAAGGAATTCATAAAGCGTATGAGAGAGCAGGGAATACAGTGCAGGGTATTTAATCCGTTAAAGGTTGTTGTCAATATGTTTATGAATAACAGGGACCACAGAAAGATAACTGTTATAGATGGCAGGGTCGGCTTCACAGGCGGCTATAATCTTGCAGATGAGTACTTTAACATAACACATCCTTACGGATACTGGAAGGATACAGGTATTAAGCTTACAGGTGATGCGGTACGAAGTCTTACGGCAAGCTTTCTTACTATGTGGAATGCCATAGACCATACTGATTCGCAGGCTGATTATGATAAGTATCTTGATGCTGCTGACAACACTTACAAGGCTGTTGATAGTGAATGTTATGTACAGCCTTATTCTGATAATCCGCTTGGACAGGACAGGATAGGTGAGGATGTATACCTTAATATCCTTAAAAATGCGAAGGATTATGTATACATAACAACTCCATATCTTATTATAACTGATGAGATGGAAAGAGAGTTAAGGCTTGCTGTTAAGAGAGGTGTTGATGTAAGGATAGTTACACCGGGTATACCAGATAAAAAGATGGTATATAAGATTACAAGGTCATACTATGAACCACTCTGTTCAGCAGGTGTAAGAATATATGAGTATACACCAGGCTTCTGCCACGCAAAGCAGTGGGTGAGTGATGATGAGATGAGCGTTGTGGGAACTATCAATATGGACTTCAGAAGTCTTTATCTTCACTTTGAAAATGCTGTATTTACTTATAATAAAGGACTTGCTGCCAAAGTAAAAAAGGACATGCTTAATAACTTTGAGGCAGGCAGGGAAGTTACAAAGGATTATGCAAAGGATGTCATAAGACCACTTAAGCTTGGTACATGTATCCTGCGTATGATATCACCTTTGTTATAATATTTCGTACTTGCAAGAGCGCGAAAATTATATATAATGATACCAGGGTCAAAAGGTCTAAACCTACATGAGTTTGCTCATTGGTGGGTGAATGGTCTTTTGACCCGCCCCAATATGAGCATAAAAGTGGGATGATAATCCCACGATATGCGAATATGGGGCGGGTGCTATGTGCCAGTGGCACATGTTTAGCACGGACCGAAGCGGAGCGTAGATGTGGGAGTGCGTAGCACGGAACAATCCGTATGTATCATAGTTGTGGGTTGACCCCATAGACATAATGTAAGAAAGAGGTAAACAGTGAAAGAAGAATTAGTTACGGTTAAGGTAGACCATCCGTTAGGAAGTACAGATGAGGATAACCCCTCGGCGGTGTATCCTATTAATGCAGGGTATGTTGTAAATGAAAGTGAACTTGGGCTTTTACAGAATGAAGGCGAACAGAGGGCTTATCTTGTAGGAGTGGATGTTGCAGTTGATGAATATACAGGTGTTCTTATTGCGGTAGCAAGAAGAAGAGATGACTCTAACACAGTGTGGATAGTTGCACCTGAGAATATATTATACAATAAGCAGCAGTTAGAAGAGATAATACATTTTAAAGAGCAGTTCTATGACAGCTTTATTGAGATGGTAGATGAGGAAATGTGGGATGCCTATGATGCCAACGAGAATAAGTTAGGCTTTGAGGTGCGAAGAAGTATGGCAAAGTCACTTCCAGAAGGTGTATATCATGTTGTAGTTATGGTCTATACCATAACTAAGGATGGAATGGTACTTACAACGCAGAGGTCACGTAATAAGACATATCCTTTAAAGTGGGAAGTTACAGGCGGTTCTATTATAAGTGGTGAAACTTCAAGAGAGGGTGCTGCAAGGGAACTGTATGAGGAAACGGGAATATCACGTAAACCAGAGGAACTAATTCCTTTATATGAATGTACAGACCATAACAGGCATTGTATATATCATGGATATCTTAACCTGTGTGACAAAGAAGAGCATATCGTATTGCAGCCAGGAGAAACGATGGACTATATGTATGTTCCATACAATGAATTTTTTGATTTTGTTATGTCAGAAAGATTTGTGCCATCAGAGCAGAGAAGGTTTGTTCAGAATGAAGAGCAGATAAAGAGAGGCATAATGGCACATATTAATGTTGAGGAACAGGTAATTAATGCATAATATAAAAGGGGAAATAAATATGTCACTTAAAGAATTAGTATTAAAAAACAGGTCATATAGAAGATTTTATCAGGATAAGAAGATAAGCATAGAGGAACTTGAAGAGCTTATTGATATAGTAAGAAATGTGGCATCGGGTGCTAACCGACAGCCATTAAGATATAAGCTTGTATGTGACAATGATAATAATGAGAAAGTATTTTCTACATTAAAGTGGGCAGCAGCACTTACAGACTGGGATGGACCAGAGGAGGGCGAAAAACCTATAGGTTATATTATTATATGTAGTCCGGTGAATGTTCAGGCACCAAGAGATGAGGGAATAGCAGCGCAGACAATACTTCTTTCGGCAGCAGAAAAAGGGCTTGGAGGCTGTATGTTTGCAAGTATCAATATTCCTGAGCTTAACAGTAAGTTAGAAATTCCATCTGAACTGAGTGCAAGAATGGTTATTGCTCTTGGATATCCTAAAGAAACAGTTGTTATAGACGAAGCTTCAGAAGGCGATAATCTTAAATATCACAGAGATGCGAATAATGTTCATCATGTTCCAAAGTTAAAGCTTGAGGATGTGCTTTTATAGTAATATAAATAAAAAGAAGGGGCTGTGAAAAAAGATTAGTCCCGAAAAAAAGAAAGACCAAGAGTTTATAATGAACTCAAGGTCTTTCTTTCTGTTATAA